>Ga0209700_100767_pt1 | contig 64108 bp, 24 predicted proteins | sample SiratroredBW_FD_187528 | JGI IMG/M metagenome (GOLD analysis project Ga0209700, IMG submission 187528) | Root nodule microbial communities of legume samples collected from California, USA - Siratro red BW (SPAdes) (version 2) | ecosystem: Host-associated > Plants > Roots > Nodule | place: USA...
TATTATTATTTTTTTTTTTTTTTTTTTTTTTTGTTGTTGTAATTTCATCTTTCGTAGTCTTCTTCTAGGTATACTCTAAGGATTTCTTAGAAAATAGTCATTTGATAAATAACTTTTTTGAGTTTATGACATTTTTTGAAACGCTTAGAGAAACAATTTTTTTTAAACGTTAGGTTCTAATTTTTTTTATATTTTTTATTCTTTTTATCTTTAAAAATATTTATTAAGTATTTTTTTCTCTTATATATATATATATATATATATATATATATATATATATATATATATATATATATATATATATATATATATATTACGCATAGATATACTTATTTATTCCATTCACACATAAGACATGATTTTATTGTTTTTACTTTTCTTATATACGGTAAAAAATGTTTTTAATTTTTGATTAAATAATATATTGGTAATTAAAAAATAATGTATCAATATTTATTTGATGCCTTTATAATATACGTAACTTATTTTAATTATTACATGACTTAGAATGTTCATTTTACTATTTCAGGGTTATATTATTATTGATAGAATATAAGTTTATTTATTTTATAATTTTTTTTTGCATTAAATAGGGTATTTTAAATGTTTTTTTTTTAAACAACGCCTGTTTAAAAATATTTATTTTATTTTAAATTTTGAATTGGAATATTGTAACATAAAATTTACATTTGTAATAAATCCACAATGTAAAAATTATATAACAGTTAAAAGTAAAATAAATGTAATTAAATAAATTATTACAGATTAAATATTATAATAGTTTAAATTTAATTCAAAATACTTTTAAAAATACATTTTATCAATAAAAAATAATATTTGTATAAAACTATCATATAAATATGTCTATGTTTTTTACACTAAGTTACTTTAGTTGATAATTTAACCGAATGTATATAATTTAACAATATCTAACATAACCTTAATTGTATATTTTATTATTCTACTGTCATTTTACAAATTTTATTATCTTAATTTATTTTTACTACATTTTTATTTTTTATTTTTTGTAAAGTTTAGTAATTCATTAAGTTCCTAATAAAATAACGATAGGTTACCAAAGGAAATAAAGAAAATATCATTTTGCCTTCAATTTTTATAAAATAATGTAATTTTATCTCATTTTAAAGAAAAATTCAATCACACGTTAAAACTAATAAAATAATAAATTTTATTAAATTACGCATAACTTCCTTCAAGATATAGTAAATGAAAGTCATATCATTTATAGTTTTAAAACAATTTTTTTCTTTTCTATTTTTAATAAAATGATACACAATCTTTAATTATTCACATTTTTATATTTTTTTAAAAACAATATTTACCTCCACTTTACAAAGTAAAGTGACAATTTTTTCTTTATTTTGTATTATATTCTTTGAAAAAATTATGATAGATATTCAATTTTTATATTTTAAAAACTTAGTGTTTAGTACACATTATTGATTAAATTAAACGAGGAAAATGATAGTTTATTCAGATAAGATGATAAATTATTATTATTTATTAAAATTTTAATAAATGTAAATATTCATTTTAAAACTATAGTAAATATAGGTATCATTTAATATATGATATTCTTGTAAAAGACTTATTTACCCTTGCAATACTAATTTATAGTATTTGTTTATATATATAATTTTTTTCAATATCCTCTTCATATATATATATATATATGAAAGAATACATGTGGTTCAACTGTGGTATGACGGATCGGATGTAGTATGACGAATAGAAGATTATGTGTATTTAGTTTAGACAATTAACAATAATGGATGGACGATGATATATAAAGGAATATTCTCGTTTTTCAAAATAAATTTATCACCATGTCACTTCAATCAAATTTAGACAAAAGTGTTTTATCATAATCGATTATGCCCAAAAGATAATTGATTATAGATTTTTTTTTTTCATAATCGATTATGACATACAAATAATTCATTATTTATGTATTTTTTAACATATAATTAATTATATATATGTTTTAGGATTTTTATTATCCAGTAACCTTTTGATTGTTTTATAAAAATTGATTAGTAATTTTAGAAATACATTAATCAAATAAATTTAAAAAATTAATAACATCTATCAAATTATTTAAACATTTTCACAAACATTTCTTTAAAATTTATTTAAATCTCATTCTTCGTTAATTATTCTAAACAATCTTATTATTTATATATAATTTTTTCTCTTAAATTTAACATTTCAACCAAACAAAATATAAATATTGAAATAAGATATATTATTTTTTTTTAAGTATCAAGATAGACAATGAGGTGTATTATTTCTTAAATGTTAATATGTATCTTGATGATATAAGAAAGATAGGTATATCATTCATTCTTTATACATATTTTTCATGAATTTTAGATAGGCAAGTGAAAATATTTGCAGAACACTAACCCTTTAAGCTAAATTAAATGAGTCAAATAATAAATATGTAATGTTTTAATCATATTTTATATGTAAGGATTGTGGTGGTTATGCATCCTAACAGTATTAACACATTAGCAATATATAATTAATTTATTATTTATTTAAACATTTTTTAGTATAGGGCCAAAATGTATAAGCCTCCCTTGGCAATAACAAATAATTGTTATCTGGGTATTTTCTTTATCATCCGTGTACTTTCTCTGTTATTTATAAATCATTCAGTAAGTGATCCTTATACAAGTGCATGTAAATACATTTAATTATAATATTGTTATAATTAAATTTTAAAATAATTATAATGTAATTATATTTAATTAAAATGCCTATATTTTTTTAAATGAAATAAGATCTTTTGTAAAAATATATTTTTTGTGTGAATTTTCAGTAAGAAAAACTTGTATAATAATAGTTTTATATTTAAATAATTATTACAAATATATTAATAACGACGAGAGATTAAATTGTAATACTTATGTTGACACACGTTCCGCAATAGATATTAATGATTTTTTTAAGAGAAATAGTTAAATACACCTATCACTTAATCAGTCTAGAGAATTAATTAAAATAAGATGGAATAGTAACGTTAATAGTCATTTTACTTAATATGAATGTTAGTGAATACTTATTCATATACATATACTTTAGTAGTTACTTGAATTTAATGAATTATTCTCAACTTCAACCTTTCATCTTATTTCTTATCCTTGACAAACTCAACCTTATAGATGCATATTAATCATAAAGAAAATTATGTTAATTGATATAGACACTTATTTTTGGGAGATTATCTTCAAGTGGGACTTTCTTTTCACATAAGAACACTTTATTACTTTTACAGCTGCATACAATTCTTCATTGTCACCATTTTGAATATTTATTTAAACAAATTGTTTTTTACTTTATTTTTTACCAAAAGAAAAGCTAAATAAAATATAAAGTATTGTCCCAACACTTCATAGACGTACAGCGATTGTTTTATTATATATAAGTAATTATTAAAATAAAAATTAACAATTAAATTATGACTTATTTAAATAATATGTAATGATATTTCCTAATTTTTTGAGTATATTTTATATTTACACTTAATTATAAGTTTAATTAATTTTGAAGTATTTTTCTTATATATTTTTATTTGAGTTTTTATTAATTGCTTTAATTTATTAAATAATAAAAACTTTTATATTTTTTTAATTGAGTTCATGTTATTTAATTGACTTAATAATTAAGTGATATGATTATTATCTTATTTTATTATTATTTTTTACTTAAAATTTTATTATTAATATAAAATAATATTTTAATTAATTTAAAATGACAAGTGAAATTTATTATTTATATTAACTACCATATCATTTTACATTAACTCTAAAAATCTTACATTTTTTAATGTATAAAATAAATAAATAAAAATCATATCACTCCTAAATATATAATTTGATTATATATATATATTATTGTACTTTTCATTACTTTCTATATTAATTTTTAAGGAAAGAGGTATACATACATATATGATATTTTCATTAACTAAATAGTTAATTAAATGTAGGATAGAAGGTTAAGATCGGGAGAAGCATATTTAAAATACTCATAGAATCATGAACTCAATCTTAATAATTTGAACAAAATGATAATACGTAAAAATTATATTGAATTAGTTTTTAATATTTTTTAATGCTTAAAAATACGAGAGACATCACAAAATATAATTAATAATTTTACTATAAATTGAAGTATTTAGTTTCATTTACAATATACAATATTTATATAATTGTGAATTTAAATATAAAAAACCACTCTTGAATTTTCTGTATATTTAATGATAGCGAAAAATGTCAAATCATATATATTTTCAAATCTGATTTCATATATTCCTTTATTGTAGATAAAGTATTAAATCTGAATAACCAATAATATTAACAACATAGTTAAAGATAAGTTCCATAATCCTATCTTAACCCGTTTGACAAGAAAAGCGAAAGCTATTAAGCTGAAAGTAAAAACCTATTAAGTTCTTAACAAAACGCACCAATTCAACACAACCACCGAACACTGTCAACAATGTCAACACTGTCATCCAAACACTGCCTTACCAATCCCACAATCACCACCGTTTTCTTCCTTTTCTTCGCCGTCCAAATTTCAACCTTTATCGCCGCCAGCCCCCACGTCATCAATTTCCGCTCCCCGAACCTCTTCCCGGAAGGCCTAGCGTGGGATCCCACAGGACAACACTTCCTGGTCGGATCCCTCCGCCACCGCGCTATCTCCGCGATCTCCGACGCCGGCGTGGTCGAAACCCTAGTCTCCGACCCCTCCCTCCCGGAAAACGTCACCATCCTGGGCCTCGCCGTGGACTCCCGCAACAACCGCGTCCTGGCGGCTGTCCACGCACTCGCCCCCCTCCCTCCCTTCAACGCCCTCGCCGCCTACGACCTCCGCTCCGGCCGCCGCCTCTTCCTTGCCGCCCTCCCCTCCGCCGAAGAAGGCGACGAGGAACGCGCCATCGCGAACGACGTCGCAGCGGATTTCAAAGGTAACGCGTATGTGACCAACGCGGGGGGAAACTACATCTGGAAGGTCAACGAAAAGGGAGAAGCCTCGATCCTTTCAAATTCCGCGAGATTCACCGAACACCCTGTGCTAATCGAAGAAAAGTTCAGCTACTGCGGCCTAAACGGCGTCGTTTACAACAGCAAGGGTTATCTCCTGGTGGTTCAGACCAACACGGGGAAGATGTTCAAGGTGGACGCGGATGACGGCGTGGCGAGACTGGTGCTCCTGAACGAGGATCTGGTGGGCGCGGACGGCGTGGCTCTGAGGAACGACGGCGTCGTTTTGGTGGTTTCGTTGAGGAGGGTGTGGTTGGTGAAGAGTAACGATGGGTGGAGCCAGGGTGTGGTGTTTGACAAAATTGACCTTGATGACGAGGGTTTTCCCACTTCGATTGCTTTGCGGGAGAGAGAGAGGGCTTACGTGCTGCACGGGCGCGTGATGGAGGGCATTTTGGGGAATTCGAGTGAGAGTTTTAAGATTGAGGAGGTGCGGTCTCCCAGGGAGAGTGAGGGGGAGAATGTTTGGATGTATGTGATAGTTGGAATAGGGTTGGCTTATTTCTTGTTCTGGAGGTTTCAGATGAAGCAGCTTGTCACCAACATGAACAAGAAGATCAACTGAACTAACCATCTTTTCTTTTACTCACTACACGCTATGTAATTTTAAGAATAGATTTCCAATTTCGCTTATTTAAAGACAGGATTCATTGTTAAAGAGTGGAACAAATTTTTAGCAGATTATATTATGGAGACTTTTTTACTTCAAATTGTAGAAGTTCTAAATATAGTAGCATGCACAATTTTCATTATCAAAATCGAACTTCAAATCTAAAAGAATGTAATGGTTTGCCTTCTATTGGATGGTGCACATACATTATAATTTTACTTTTATGGTATGACAATTTGTTTTTTTGTCAAATTTCTTGGTATTTATTTAACTAACCTTGACTATCCAGAAATGTAGAGATTGTTAAGCCAGTGAATTTGCATCCCGATACTTAGAAATTGAAAAATATGAAGGAGAAACGTTGTTAAGGTCAAGAAGACTTTGTTAATGGCTTATAATTGATGGTTACAATTATGGTAAACTTGTTAAACAAGGTAAAGTCATTTTTGTTTTGGTTTAGTGGTAATTGTCTACCAAAATGCTCAAGTCACGCATTGTTGGTGGACACGTAACCACTTTGTTTTCTATCTTACCTTAATTTTCTCTATGCCAGCCCCTTTCTTTTGTGTGTATCTTCAGATAACATATTGAACAATCAAAGTGAAAAATAACATTTTATTTGAAATAGAACGATAATTATTTTTTTTCCAATATTCTTCTATTTCGAAAGTGCTTTTGATGCTCGTTTTTTCTTCTTTTCTGTCTCTGTTCGGTTTTTCCAGAATTCTTGTTTTTCCTTATAGTAAGATGACCTTTTTGTTTTGTATGTTTCTTCTGTCTCTAATTTGGATTGGGATGCTGAATCCTCATGTAGATAAGGAATGTCATGGTGTCCCAAATTTTGCTTTCGAAAGCATCTACCTCAGATTTTGTTTTTAGTTCTTACTGATTTTTGTAAATATAAAGACTCAAAACATGGACAGTCAACAATAAAATAAATGTTCGTCTTTCAGATACTGAATATATATTTAATAATAGCCATAATAATAGTTTTAGTAAAAAAATAACTATTTTTCGTCCACACCGAAAATAGGTTTAGGGAAAGTTATGGACGTACACACAGGCCCAATAGATCAAACACGCTGAACTTTGGTACTATTTGTTTCAGGGCAAATTCTTTTGCACTCCCATACTTCCAAAAATATCAAAATTACCCTTCTGAAAATTAATTTAGGTATTGGTGTGTTGGAGTGGTTAGTTTATTCTGAAGGTTGTGATGTTACGTTCATGTGTGGTGCTGGTATTTGGTGGTGGTAGTAGGTGGTTGCCTTGCCTTTGCGTTTTGGGCGAGTTTTCAATTTATGTTTAATAAGTGTAATCTCCAAACATCCTAAATTACAAAATCTCGAAGTTAATATTTGTATTTCTTTTTCACTTTATATTGCATAATTTAAGATAACTTTTTTAAATATTTTTTAGTATTTAATTTTTTCTGCAACTGTAGCACATTGATTGATGAATGTGGAGATCGAATTCTAATTTTGAAACATGATATCTCGTGAAGTAAATAACATGTCGGTTGTGAAAGAGTTTGATTTAAAGAAGTTCGTGGCTAATAAAAATGAATTGGTTGGAGAAAACTACCTTAGGCCTTTTATTACAAATGAGATCAATATAATTTTGTATAAAAAATTTGATAATTGATGTAGTTATGTTATAATGTATTTGTGTGGTACTTAATAAGAAAAAATGACTTATTTCAATGAGTGCAACAATTTTTATATCGCCACCCAACATGTTTACCAAACAATGTCTCATCTTTGAAGTGAAATCACCTAAATTAGTTCTTAGTAACTTTACCAAAACTGTTGAGGTTGCAATGAATTTCATCATACGTCCCATAATGGGAGTATAAATAAGTGCTGACACATCATCTAACATTATCGTTATCTTACCAGTCCGAAGGTGGAAAATATTAGTGCCACCACTACAAAATAGATGAAATCAAGTCTTTATAGCCTGTCTTATAAATCAATGCATAATATATTAGTTTCTGAAATTCACTTCAGCTTACACATTTAACGAGGTATTTATAGATTTATAAATACAGTTGAGATTGAAGAATCTGGGATTACCCAATTCAAATAACAAAGATACAAAAGTGAAAAGATCAAAATTTAGGTTTTACCAACCTCTCTCCAACCAGCACAAGATTCCTATCTCTAGCAAAGGGTCGAAATTGCTCTCTAACGAAAAATACAATGACGAATAGAGGAGAGGGGGTGTGGGTGATATGGAGAAGTATGCGAAGGTGAAGATGTGTGAGAGAGAGGAAGAAAGGGTTCTATATATTTTTTTCATAAAGGATAAAAAGGTATTTTCAGCACCCATATGGAGTGCAGCATGAAAACACGGGGTGCAGGAAGAATTTTCCTTTTTGGGCTGCGTATGCTACTCTTCAGGCCTTATGAATTTCGTTTGACGATGACCCACGACATGAATGCCACTTACTTCTTTCTACATCCTATGAAATTCACTTTACCTTTTCCATTCCAAAATAAAAAATAATAATAATAATATATATATATATATATATAATTTTTTTTATAATTCAACCATACAACTCTATAAATAAATTCAGAAACTAAATGTTATATATAATAAATACGTAGCCGATCACCTAGTTTTGAATTCATCCTAGCCCGTCAAATCGAATCTAATGCATTTCCACCACGGTCATTGAGAGCAGTTTTAATAAGCGATCAAAGAAGTGAAAACGTGGCACCTTAGCTGCCCAATTGCTAGTACATAATTTGAAAAGGAAAATAAAATAAAAAATCTCCACCACATATTCTTTCCCTTCTGGTTCACCTCTTCCATGATTATGCCTCTGTAAAGAACACTTAAAACAAATCCCAGGAGCAGAAAGGGGTATAGAAGGTATTTGAATAAATTATCCATATTATGATGAAGGAACAGGGTGTGGTGAGGATTGGGTTTGCGACACTCGCAGTGGTTGTTGTGATGGTGTCAGTGGTATGCACGTGCGGGGCCAGCACAAGCGGGAGCCTCCACCCTTTGATTCTAGTCCCTGGCAACGGAGGGAACCAGCTCGAAGCCAAGTTGAGCAGAGATTACAAGCCATCTAGTTTCATCTGCGAATCCTGGTACCCTCTTGTGAAGAAAAACAAAGGGTGGTTCAGACTCTGGTTTGATTCCAGCGTCATTCTTGCTCCTTTCACTCAATGCTTTGCTGAACGCATGACCCTTCACTACAATCCCCAGCTCGATGATTACTTCAACACCCCTGGAGTTCTCACTCGGGTCCCTCACTTTGGTTCCATCACCTCCCTTCTTTATCTCAATCCTCGTCTCAAGTAAGTTCATCCCTTTCTTCTTCAAATATGTGTTTATCTACGTTTTTTCATTAATGAATTGCATGAATAGGCATATTACGGGATACATGGCACCCCTTGTGGATTCATTACAAAAGCTTGGTTATGCTGATGGTGAGACTCTATTTGGTGCCCCTTATGACTTTCGATATGGTCTTGCTGCTGAAGGTCACCCCTCACAAGTTGGTTCCAAGTTCCTAGATGATCTAAAGAATTTGATAGAAGAAGCAAGCATTTCCAACGGTGGGAAGCCAGTGATACTTCTCTCCCACAGTTTGGGAGGTCTGTTTGTCCAACAACTCCTGATTCGGAACCCCCCCTCTTGGCGTGAACAATTCATCAAGCACTTCATCGCTCTTTCAGCTCCATGGGGTGGTGCTATAGACGAAATGTTCACCTTTGCATCTGGCAACACTCTGGGAGTGCCCCTAGTGGATCCTTTATTAGTGAGGGGGGAACAGAGAAGCTCCGAGAGTAACCTTTGGCTTTTGCCTAACCCCAAAATATTTGGTCCTCAAAAACCAATTGTAATCACTCCAAATAAGTCCTATTCCGCACATGACATGGTTGATTTTCTCAAAGACATTGGTTTTCCCGAAGGGGTTTTCCCTTATGAAACACGCATTGTACCCTTGATACGGGACATTCAAGCGCCACACGTGCCTGTAACTTGTATTATGGGCACAGGAGTGAGAACCTTGGAAACTTTGTTCTATGAAAAAGGTGATTTTGATGAGCGGCCAGAAATTGCGTATGGGGATGGTGATGGAACGGTGAACTTGGCGAGCTTGTTGGCGCTTCAATCGCTATGGAAAGATGAGAAAAGTCAATACCTTAAAGTGGTTAAGATAGATGGTGTGTCGCATACTTCAATACTCAAAGACGAAGTTGCGCTTAATGAAATTGTAGGTGAGATTAGTGCAATTAATTCTCATGCTGATCTTGGTTTATCCAATGTGTTTTCGGGGTAATGATGTTTGAACAACAAATCAAATATGCCTTGTCGCGAATTAAACTTTTGCGTGGGATTTACATTGCCATATTTCTTGTTGATACTAAAGATGAAATTCCTAGGACTTGTTTCATTTTAGTTCTCAAAATTTATTCGGTTCTTAAAAGTAAAACAGAGAACATGTTTGGATAATTATTTTCTACACAGATAGGTTTAGAATTGTTTTCAAAATTACAGGTTTGAAACAAAGAAAACAGAGATAGCTCAAGAGTTGTTTCCATATCTTTATTAAGTTAGCACTAGATTGACACCAAATTCATTGATGAGTCATATAACAACATTCTTAACATTGACATCTAAATGCATTTCATACATACTGGTCAAATTTGATGGCTTTCAATTATTATCACATATGATGATTTCATTTCTCTTTCTAATTATGAGACTATATTTTTGTGAGTTTGTTGTATTTGTTAGATCCGATAAGCTTTCAGAACTTGAAACATAAAATCGATACGAATTATAATACCAGTGTCTTTGTTATCCACAATCTGCTGAAACAAAATAATACATACACTTCCATATTTTGGGGTTTGGAATATAATCAAATTCAGTTTTATGTGTAAAATCAGTTAACATTTAAATGTCTAATTAAAAAGTTACATATTTAAAATTAAAAATTAGGAGTTTGGAATACTACTAATAATTAAACGAGATTTGACATATCACGACCACTTAGGTTCAAACTTCAGTGTCTGAAAGTTCCTTCTAGGTGATTTCAGCCCACGCATTCGACATGCTATTCCTAAATGATAAGTGTAAGTAAACAAACAAATCAAATGAAGGCAAATCAGTGCGTAATTTGATACATGTTACAGCAGGTGGATCAAGGATTCAATGAATTAATATGGCATTGTTGATTATTGGCATGATATGTACATAATACAACATACGGTCATTATTGGTTGTTCCATTTCTTACATCAAACGTCATTTTCATGTTCAATTCAGCTAGCATTGTCGGAAAAAAATTGATTTGACTGTGCATTCCTTTTTATGGAACCATGATGCTAGAAAGAACCGTGAGTTTGATTTGGGTACGAATGGAGAAACTTTTGTTAGTGGTGGTGACAGGGTCTGGCTTCGTTGAGTGTTTATGTTTCGAAGGTGTTGCAGTTTGTGTTAGCGTTGGGAGCAAAACTTGGCTGAATATGGGTGGCATCTTTCTATTGAAAAATCTCATCTTTCTGAAGCATGAAAGACACATCGAAGTGACAAGATATAACTTACTCAAATTCAATTAAGCTGATGATTGGAATTAATTCAAGTAATATTGATGCAATCATGTTTTCGAAATCTATACTCATAATCAAAGTAAAAAGACCTAGAACTGGAAATGTTAAAAACAATAAAGAATGTGTTTTTAATAGTCATACAAATTAAATCATTTTCATATTTAATTGTTGGCATCATTGATTATAATCCCAAACATTTTTTATGATCATGAATTTGTTTAGAAGACTAAAAAAAATAATAGTGTTTTGAGAAGAAAAATTGGAGAGGGAAGATAAGGGTTTGTCTGACACGTAAAAAAATGGATGAAGTGAGGTTGGTCCACCGATTCAAAAGGAATTAGAAACCTTGGCTCCTCCACCGAGGGATGGACTAGGGAAATGATGAGTCAGCTGGAAAAGAAAAAGTATAAATATTTATTTTATAAAATTAATTTAAATAAATAAATAAATAAATAAATAAAAAATATCTTAATAATTTAGTTTATATTTGTTTGAACATATATATGTTTTATTAGCATTAAAGTAAAAAAATTTATAAAATAAACTAACAATATATATTATTATTATTATTATTTTTTAGTCCAATAAAAATTAAAATACATTATAAGAACTATAAATTTGATTTTCTTTTAATTTTTCTAAAAAAAATGCTGAATTTCCATACTAACCCGTTATTATCTCATTCACTAGGTTATTGAATTAAGTAGAACAAATTTAAAATCTTAAAATAAATCTATTTTTTAAAAATTACTCAAATAAATTCATTTTCGCATTGATTCTTAAATTAGACTTATTTATTCTCCGCATCGAATTTGGGAAAAATAATAAACAATACCACTAAATTTTCTTTTTTTCCTTTTTTTCATTATAAAAAATATCGAAAAAATCAGGTCGACATTCGACTTTGCGAAAATTAAATTCTGGTCTGATTTTTTTTTCTATTTTTTAAAACATAAAAAAAAGGAGTAAGAAGTAAGTTGAGAATCCAGCTCCTATATTCTTAATAGGAAGAGTAAACATATTTAGTCTAAGAATTAAAATAGTAATAAGTTTATTTGAATAATATTTCTTAAAAATCCAAATTTAAACACTTAACTTTTTATTATTTTTAAGAGAATAAAATATAAATTAAAAATAAAAAAATTGTAAATAAATAGTTATTAATTTAAATACACTACTGACATTTTAAGCAACTTTTATATCTAAATCTTTTTTAAAGCTTATCTATAAATAATTAAAATCAACAAAAAATTACGGTTAAATTATATATTTTTGTTTTTTTAAACATGTATTTATTTATTTTTCATTTTTTTATGAATATGACCAATTCATGTTTTAAGATGTCTCTCTAAACTAATTTGAATCCGTAAGGATGGTTATTGTTTTTGGTTTCAAAATTTTCAAAAATCACAATTGTAGCTTACTTTCTGAAGAATAGTTTTAATTTTACTTTTTCTTAAATTTTAATTTCAAAATAAACAAATCGTTAACGTCTTGTATCATGTTAAATTTAATTTAAAACTATATTTATGATGACCTGTTACATAGGGATATGAGAATGATATCAATGATAATATTAATATTATCGTGAAAATATGTTTCGAAATTCACAAAATTATTTTTTGAAAAAACAATTGTTTTAAGAATGAGTTAGAAAAAACATTTTTTCGAAAAGTTATATTTCAAAATAAAAAAAACGCTATCAATCAGGCGCTTACTTTCAGTATTTCACTTGCTTTCAAATTTATTTTCAAACATTTTAATTTTCTTTTGCATCTCTTTCTTTAATTGTAAGACGTTATTTCAAGCATTTATTTCTCAGGACATCGACATTTCTTGTCAGAATTTAAGCTTCTGCTTACCCGTCTATGATTGAAGTACTGTGCTTTTACACTGTTTCTCTTTTCTTAGAGTTAAATTATTTTCAAGTTTAACTGTAATTTTCTACTCTATCATTTTAAAGTTTTTTTTTTTATTTTAACAGTTTCCTTTAAATTTTTCTACACTTTATATTGTTTTATGCTTCATTTAACTTTCGTTATCCAATTTAATCCTTTCAAGTTATATTTTTAAATTCTGCGTAAAGTTTCTTTTAAGAAACTCTGACAGTCTGCTAATTACTTTTGTCAATTAAGTTAACATTCAATTCGACCACTAACAAGTTTGAATGGAGCACACGTTTTTATGCACAGATATATAATATACTTCAGTTTAACATAAACAAACAGAATTAGTTACTTGTTTACTTGTTTGCGTATGGATCTTCCAATTGAATTTTGAATAAAGATTTGAAAGTTAAACAGTGTGGGATAAACTTGGGAGAAGCAAAATTTGATTGCAAGGTGAAAAACATACAGAACTTTCTAGTCTAGTCCAATTAAAAACCAAAATACAAGTAAACAAACTTTGACTATTGTAATACGAAGAAAGCATAGATTTTCAAATATTACATCCCTTTTCATCTGCAGAGTATTCCAACTACACAAAAAAAATCAATAAAGTAAACAGTATGTAAACAGAAGTGAATGGAAGATGACATATTGTGTTTGGTTGTATTAAATGGTAGCTTGTGTGTGTGTTTGAAATTTGAAAAGGAAATAAAATAAAATAATAAGTGAAGTTTATAAATAGAGAAAGAGATAGTGGGTGATTGAGGAAGCAGGTGTCCGAAATTCGAAGCTGAAGGGTTGGAAAGGTGAATTGGTCTCTCCGTGAGGTTGAGTTGAGTTCACACATGGCAACATAGCAGCATATAGGTAGGACTTTAAGAAGGAAAAAAAAAAGGGTTCGTACGATACACGAGACACCCTTTGGCCTCGGTTAAATGCCAGCTAAATATTTTGACTAGATTTACTTTTTTGTTTAGAATTCATTCTTTGTTTGCAGGCACAGGCAATGCCAATGGCATCCCCTTTGGCCTTTCTGACATTGGTTTTGACCACTTTTGGTGGAAAGAGAAAGAGGAACATGCCCTCGTGCACTTGCTTATTCCTTTTCTTTCTGGCCACGGGTTTCCTTCTCTCTAATTTTCAGCTTAATAATATTACACTATTCACTACAAATCTTATCCACATAACACAACACACCTGCTTTTTACTCTATTTTATTCTACTGTTACTGAGTTTTATCTACATACAAAAATCGAATATGTCTTGCAAAAGATTCCTAAGTACTAGTACCATCATATTCAAAAATTCACACTGCTCCAATATATATATTAGCGTTTTTTAGTGTTACTAAAAATACCTAAGTGAAACACTCTGATTCAAAAACCTAAATCCGATTGTACTTGGACTGGTTGGTTTGTGTTTATTATGAGAGAGAAGTGACCAAATTCCTTAATCAAGATAAACCCTAAACCATATAATAATGATATTTGACCGTCCAACTGGCTACAAATAGCATTCGTGCGACCGCGCCTTTTATGAGAGGAGCAATTAGCCCTCGGAAATGGGAATAAAATTGATTAAAAATTATAAAAATCAAGAACACTCATTAAAATAGTGTGTTTAAAATACATTATGTTTAAAATAGTGTGTTGTTATCGGGAAGATACTATTTATGATTTAACAAAATTATATCATAAAAACTGATTTTATTTTCCAAAAAACACATTTTAAGTAAGAACAGTAGTGATTTAAAATATTTGTTTGGAATTAAATTTAAATTGTACAGACAACGAAGGATACAACTAAAAGGTTAATTAACGATGTTATTTATTTGAATAAACCAATAACTGATATAGTATTATTCGGGAATAGGAAAAAGGAGAAACATAATGCTTTTTTAAAAATTTACAGTATATTATATTTAAAATGATTTTACTAACCATGTAATTTTTTAAGAGGAATAGAGATTTCCTTAAAGCGAAGGATAAAAAATAAAAAAAGTGTTTTTATTTATTAATTTTCGTATACGAAAGGTAGAATCGAAATAAGAAAGAGAGTAAAAAAATAAAAGGTCTTGAGAGTTTGAACCAATTGAGTTTGAGTGACAGAAACGACGTCGGTTAGCACACTCTTCAATAATTCTCGGTTGGTGGCATCTGGTTACCTTTTTGACTATCTGTCCGGGTCCCAGGTTGCGTCTTCAAGCTCAAGATTACTCATGCATCGCATACCACACACACTCTCTCTCTATACCACTACAGTAGCAGTATCAGATATTAATAAAAAGGAGTTCAAAAGAAACACACTCTGTCACTGACCTCAAAGTTAAAATTTCGTATCACTCTATGCACTCGTGTGCTGCACCCTCGTTTAATAAAGCCCTCACCCCTACCCAATCACTACTTCAAAAGGAATCAACCATTTTTAGATCCAATCTAACCCTCATTATTTTATCACATTTTTTACTTCAACATATATCTTTTATCCCCATAAATATAATCTCCTGTCACATTTTTATACTAATCAGAAAAAAAATATCAGAAAAAAAAATTCTCATTCTTTATACTAATCATAACTGTTAATAGAATATGCCATAAAATCTTGTAAAACAGTATATTGCAAACGCCTCTGAATAAATTTTAGAGTAGTTAGGTAGCATGACAGTCTCATACAGCTTTTTCTTGCTTCGGGGTTCTATTCCACGGTTCTGTTGCTTCAACCATATATTTTGTAGCATTGTACACTGAGGCGCAGTGTTTGTTCTTGAAGCCCTGTAGTCTGTTGTAGACTTCATTTTGTTGTAATCAAGCGCTATTCCTCCTTGTCCTCTCTCTTTTTTTTATATAGTTTTTTTTAATTATGGTCTGGGGTGGGTGATTTCCTACACTTTTTCGAAGCTTGAGGAGGAAGAGTGCCTCGGTATTGGCGATGAAAATTAAGACTCAATCATGTCGTTCATGATGAATAAGCGGAGCACTACTTTTTTGACCAAAGAAAGGCAGCACAGTTAAAGAAAGGCATAAAAAAATAAAATGAAAAAGCAAAGGGTGGAAAATAAAGTTGTCCCTTTGACAAGCACTTCTTAGCTCTCTCTCCACCTTTCTTTATTGCTCCCTCCCTCCTTTCCCCTCTCCCACACGCTTCTTCTTATCCTCATTCACAATTTTTCCCTTTCCCCAACTCCAACTCGCACCTCACTCACCCTTCAACTTCCACTTATAGAAAAATCATCTGCACGTATGCAACAATGCCTCCGTACCAAGAAGACCTAGTCGCAACAGAAACAACCACCACCAAGGATGATGCTAATGCTGCTAACGTTTTGGATCTGAAAACGTTGATTGAGGAGCTTGAGTCGTCGATTGAGGTCCCTTCCGTTTTCATCTGCCCAATCTCGCTCGAGCCAATGCAAGACCCCGTCACCCTTTGCACGGGGCAAACCTACGACCGTTCCAACATCCTCAAATGGTTCTCCCTCGGCCACAACACCTGCCCCACAACAATGCAAGACCTTTGGGACGATTCTGTCACACCCAACACCACTCTCCACCACTTTATCCTCTCCTGGTTCTCGCAGAAGTACTTGGCCATGAAGAAGAAGCTCGAGGACGTGCAAGGCACCGCCTTGGAGCTCCTCGACACGCTCAAAAGGGTCAAGGGTCAAAACAGAGTTCGCGCCCTCAAACAGCTTCGCAAACTCGTCGATTCCCACCTCTCCACGAGGAAAACCGTCGAGGAAAACAACGGGCTTGCCTTGATTTCTTCCCTGTTGGGTCCTTTCACCTCGCACGCGGTTGGGTCGGAAGCAATTGGGATTCTTGTGAATTTGGATTTGGGTTCGGAGCTGAAGAGGAATCTCATGCAACCCGCCAAGGTTTCTTTGTTGGTGGACATCATGAACGAGGGAACCATCCAGACCAAGATGAATTGCGCCAAGTTGATTCAAATGTTGTTGGTGGAAGGTAACCCCTCCGAGACCGTTGTTTTATCAAGTTTGAGTCTTTTGGTTGGGGTTTTAAGGTTAGTGAGAGATAAAAAACACCCAACAAGCGTTTTGACCGGACTCATATTACTCAAAATTGTGTGTTCGCGTGAATCGGTTAGAAGCACAATTGTAAGCATAGGAGCAGTGCCTCAGCTGATTCAGCTTCTGCCCACTTTGAACAACGAGTGTTTAGAGATAGCCCTTAATATTCTAGAAGTCTTGTCAACACTTCCTGAGGGAAGATTAGCTTTGAAAGAGTGTCCCAATATTATTCCCAGTGTGGTCAAGTTGTTGATGAGAGTCTCAGAAAGTTGCACGCAATTCGCATTGTCGATTTTGTGGGCTATTTACAAGCTTGCCCCTGAAGAATGTGCTTCAAAAGCTGTTGAAGCAGGGTTGGCGGCGAAGCTACTTCTAGTGATTCAGAGCGGTTGCAACCCGGTACTAAAGCAGAAATCTGCGGAGTTTTTGAAAATGTGCAGTTTAGATTACTCTTCTAGCATCTTGATTTCTAAGTGTATGCTTACTGCCACAATACAATGAAAATGAAGAAAAATTTGTTCATAGTTAATTTCGTATACGTATACTTTTTTTGTGGCAATTGCAAATTGACGGTTGGAACATAACACAACTAGTTGGTGGTATTACTAATTAGGTTAGAGTTGGTTGGAAATTCAAATCAGCATGGATCGGATAACGCTGTGTGCTTTTGAAATAATTGTGGGAAGCTGAGTTGTAAGATCATAGAAAACGATAATGTAATAGTAGTCCAATTTATTCTGAAGCCCCACTTTTTTGTTCCGGTGTGTTAGGATTAGCTGGAGGACCAGGACTGATTAATCAATTCTCTGTTTGGTTTAATAAAAAAAAAGTCAGGAAATAAGAGAGTTTTTAATGAAGAATTTAATTTTGCTTTTGAAATTGAAAGATATTTTTCCCTTTTTATTTCTGTCTAATTAAATATAAAAAAAATAAAAATGTGTGCACTTGCTCTGGTCTAAAAAAATAATTGATTCACTTTGTGTTATTGTGGGAAGAGGGTAGTGTTGATGACAGGACAGAAAGTGTCATTTTTGGGAGCAAAAAGATGAAGGGTCAACAAGGAAGAATCTGGATTAGGTGTGGTCAAGATCGGGTGACTATAGAGTATTAAATAAAAAGTATATTAATTTTAAATGTTGAGGAAGACAATGAGGCATAATTTATAGCATACTTTTTCATATTTCAATTTTCACAAATCTCGTCTTCCATGGAATGGGCGCGGCTTCATTTTATTTGAACAGTCTCAAAATTATTTAACCTATTCTCGCGCTATATTCAAGATTTTCTTTTTTTGGCTAAATTTTCAGTTAAAGGGAAACAAAATTACTGGCAGTATACAACATGTACATGCAGGCCTTCGCAACCTCAGGAAGGTCACTCCAAAACGAATGTTTTCTATTTTCCGAAACAGTTCTGTGTATGTTCTTGATTTTAGCTCTCGTTTATGATATGATGTTTTTTCCGGGTACGTCTCAGATAGACGGAATACTTATAAAAATAGTCCAAAGTTCGGGTAAGATTCTATTTAAGAAGATATTCATTTGAAGAAAATCATTTACTTATGGAAGATATCTTCTATCTATATTACTTTGAGGTGTGTACCTTTGTGAGTTTCGCATATGTTCAAATGTTCTAAGGCTTAAGATTTATCCGGATAATTTCATGACTTATTAATCGTATTAATCTTGCTTAATCTCCTAATTTCTCTAATCATGTCTTTGGTAAAGTTTGTGATAATTTAACGGGTCAAATATGTCAAGTTTGCATATGAGTGTTTTAACTAGTGATTTATTAAGTATTCGAATTAGGTCTTCCTAATCTCTTATATGTCGAAATAAAATGATATTTGATATTGTCTGATATGTAAGAATTATCGGTTGTGTATTGTATTCAAACAATTACCTTTTTTTAAAAAATTTCTAATGTTTTTTATTATTGATTAAATTTTATAATTGTGAGCAATATTTATGGACTTAAAAGTAAAACTGGTATTTTTTTTGTGAATTTTTGTAAATTTAAATAAATAGTCAATTAGTTTGTTTATAATAATGCGTTTCTGACATTTTTCAGTGTTTAGTAATTATAAGTTAATTCGAAGCTGAAGTGAATTGGTAATAGCTTCCTTCTGTATCTAATATCTTATGATGTTTAGGTTTTCGTTCTAAAATTATCAATGTTGTACTATTTCTAATACTACTTTAACATTATTGATGTTTTATAAATTCTAGGTTTGTAACACAGCTTTTCTTTAAGGCGACAAGCACTTTTTATATAGAGAGCAAATTCAATTAGTGAGTCCACACCCACATAATAATAGAGAGTAGTCGAATCATTGATTTTTCTTAAAAGTGGATTCTGGCATGGATCACCCGTAAATTCCTGAAAGGAATTGGGAAAAGAAAATATGGTAGTGATTCATGTATGAACAGTAAGATGGTAGATCTAGACATTGCAGAAAGATAGTGTGTTGGATGGCGTGGAGAGTGAGGTTGTGTTCATCACAATACTCTGATGGATTAAAGGAAGACTTTGATCCGGTTTCTCACAAATGATTTCTATTGATGAAAATATATATAAATAAATTCGTTTCTTTTGAACCTAAAATTGATTTATACATAAATTAAAAATTTATATTTTTATACGAATAAACTAATATGTAATTTATTTTTAATTTATTTTATAACTTTTTCTTTTCAAACACTCCTTATATATATTGCATACAAGTCCTTATTTTTCTCTGCTCGCCCCTTACCGTAGGTCCCTTTTTGAGTTTTATCACCTAGGCTTCGTTCACTGCTATTTTTATCACAACATATTTTCGCGAAAAAAAAAAACAAAATAGCTATATAATTATGTTGTATTTTCTGTTATTTTAAAATTATAAATAACTCTAGCATTCGATTACATGGTGTGTATTCTTTTTATTTTAATTTTTTAATATAATGAATGAATAAAATAATAGTACTATATAAATAATAAAATTAAATAAAATAAATATCATAATAAAAATAGTTTCTTCTACTCTTTCCTTTTATTCTAATCCAAATCAATTTTATTTTTACTCACTTATGAGCAATTTTTCATTATTCTATTAGTTTTTTCGGTGGACTTTTATCACATAATTCAAATAAATATCTTTTATTATTATCCCAAAAATCATTTATATCATTGTAATGAAAGTTATTTAATAATGTAGATTTAATATTACAACTTATATTTTTTTTAATGGAAGGTGGCATTATTGTCATGTCTTATGTGGATTGACTTATGTCTTATTGTTGTAAAATATCTACCTATTTTTATTTCAATTTATCTTACAAGTAGTATCAGAGTTGATGATTTGTCTTGGTGATCAACTCAGACAAGTATAATTTGATATTTGCATGAAAGTAGTCTTCCTGAGGAGGAGGTGTCAGACAAGCATATTTCGTTAAGTGTGCGAACGGTGATACAAATAAGAGTCGTTTCCTTGTCAAGTGATTGTATTTTGTATTTAAAAAATGCTCTTCCTTTGAATGGTGTACCAATATGGAAGGACTCTCAATTGAGGAAAAAAAATTATGTATCTAAGTGTGAATATAAGTATGAGTTGAAATAAAAAAATAAACATAAAACAAACTCATTTTTTTATATTTTAGATTCAGAATAGTGTCAAACTCTTATATAAATATTAGGTAATGTCTCTTATCTCATTATTATAAGATATTTCCAATGAAGTGTTAATGTTTTATTAGACACAAAACTGACGATAATTATTAACAAAAAATAATTTCAAGTATAAATTAGAGAGAAATAAGTTGAGACCCATATATTAGTTACATTTTATATAGATTTTGATAATTTGATAAAAATGTAAGGTACTAAACTCATAATTAAATGAATGAAATTTGATTGATTTTAACTAATGACCAATATAAAATTTTAATTTTCATCCAGGACAGTAATACATATATGTATACACCTATTCAATATCAAATTATTTAATATCTTTCTACTATTCTGAAGGTTTCTTTTACATATATTATATACACCATTTTTTATATTCATTTAAAATTATTTAATGTCTTGTACATGTAAATTAAAATTGACATAATATTTACCTTTTAAAGTATATTTAGATATATGAATGTTTTAGTTATTTTGTTCAATTTTAACAAAATCTCGAATAGATTATTATGCTGTCACATAGATTATTATGTTGATAGGAATTTATAATTTAATGATTTAATAAGAAACTATCATTTTTATATAAAATTATTAATAGCATAATTAGTAAAAGTTATTATATAATAGTAATTTTCTATGTGATAACAATTGCTTTAATTCTTTAAAAATTGAAGTTTTCGTACATAACAATATTAAGTTTTGGCTATGTAACAAACTCAAACCAAAACTTGTTTCTATTGTATTTGAGTCTCTAACATGACGAAATCAAGCTTCCATCATGCATCGATGCATGATATGAGTTATAATACATTCTAAAGAAAAAATTGAAGAAAAGCTATAGATGAAGAAATTAACCTATAATGGAGTTCAGGTGTTGTGGCGGGGAATGGAGCAAAGGAGAGTGAGAAGGGTACTGTTTAAAACTTACGAAATCAGGGACTGATTAATAATATATTTTTTTCTATCATAAACAAAAATAAAAAAAGGGAAGTACAAATAACAAAATCCTTAAATACTTTATTGAAGATAACTTTAGCTTTCAACCAAAATGAATAGCAGAGTGTAAAATGGATAAAATATTAAAAACTAATAAAAGAATATTTATATTTTTATGTTATTTCTCACATACTTTCGTATTTAAGACATTACGCAACATTTAAATTTAATGGCATGGCAAATCCTTTGTTTTTAGCCTCTAACAAACATAAGAATATGAATTACTCATATATCACTTCGGCTAATTTTGATTCTTGTCTTTCCTTTCTCTAGTTTGTTAAAAGAAAAGTAGGAACTCTGACTTTATCTACTTGAAGAGGAAACACATCATTCTGATTTGTTTCGGGTTTCAGTTAGTTATAATTGATAATTTTGATTTTAACTCTCAAAAGATAGAAAAAAATAAAATAAAAAACTATATTATTTTGTCTATGAGGAATATAATGTAAAAAAAAAGATGAATTTAAGATAGATGTTTAAATATACTTGCATATTTTCATTTAAAAGTAAGTTTTCTATATCAAAGTCAATAAAAGTTTAATAAAAAAGTTAGTTTTATACCATATTACGAGGTTGCATTATTATAAAAATTTATATATCTATGGTATAATAGTTTTCACATGACGTATAATTACCACTAACTTACATATTAATAGATTTTCATATAATTTATTATATTATGTAAGGATTGAGAGATGTATTTGTTAAATATAGATGGAGCATTACTCGACAATATTATTATATATAATATTTTTTTCTTTATACATTAGTATGAAAACATCACTCAATTATAATAAGGTTATACTAATTATAATAATGTTATACTATTTACTAATTTTATACTATTTACTAATATTATACTATTTATCTGAGTAATGATTTTTTTTCAATTCTACTTAAAAGAGTTCTAACATCTAATTATATATTTTGGTATTGAAGAACTTTTTGCAAAAATCTCTTACTCGAATATCGTAGCAGAACAAGCAATTCTTGAAGACCCTTTTCCAGATGTCAATAAGAACAATTGACATTCATTGTAGCGTCAAAAAAGGATCAAGAATTGAAGTTGAATGATATAAACTTGGAATAAAGTACAAGTTAAAAGACAGGAAGATTCCAAGATGGTTGACAATGACTCTACGACTTTATTATTGACCTTATAACACGAAATGACAAAGATGAAGCAAAAGAATGTTGAGGATCCAAAACCTCATACAAGAAAATGAAGAAATGAGAAGATAGTCACATGGAGCACCCTCCTCACCAACCCTAGAGAATGAAAACAAAACCAAAAATAAAACGATGTCACCATGATCCCGAGTACACTCGCTACCATAACCGAAATAGTAGAAAGGAAGTCTCAACTTTACACCTCAGCTAACACATCCTTCCAATTGCCATCGTTTTTGTGGACAAGATAATGAACATCAAGCTCCCCACCCACTGGAAATACTTTAATCTAGATCGATATGATGGAAACACGGATCTAAACGAGCACGAAGATATATATGTAACTCAAATGAGTCTATATGCCACCATGAATACCATCTTTTGTTAGGTGTTCACTGCATACCTATAGAAAGTTGTTTTAAGTTATTTCACTCGCCTCCCACCTCAGTCCACTAGTAACTTTGAGTCATTAATGAGTAAATCTAGCATGCAATTCACCATGAGCCAACGACACTACATGACCTCCCTATCCCTGATGAAAATAAAGAAGCAAAAGGGAGAATCACTAAGGCTTTTCATGGAAAGGTTTGGTAAACTCTCGTTGCAAATTCATAACCTGAACCCCGAGGTAGCACTCCAACACTAGGTAACAACCCTTCGACTTAGACCTTTCATCGATAATTTGTGTAGGAAGTCCACTGCAAACCTTGATAAGTTGAGTAGGAGAGAAACAAAATTCATGTAATTAGAGGGGTTGCGAGAATTTCAAAACTAGGTTAGAGTCGTTAGTGGCTCCAACAAGGTTAAAGGCAACGAGAAGATGGGACATGCATCCCTTGTGAAACAATGAGATATCTGGGCATGGAGGTTCACCCAATACACCTAGTTGAATGCCAATAGGGTAGAATATTGGAAGAGGCTTTGAACACCAACCTCATCCCAACCCCACGGAAAGTGCCGACATCGCATAATGCAAACACAAGTAAACACTTTCCCTTACCAGAATTACGGTCACAATACAAGAAATATGTAGCAGGGAAAGACAAGATCAAGGAGTTAATACAAGTTGGACACGTCCAAAGGTTCATAGAAGAACCGAAAACCCACCCACGACTCTCCCAGACGATGCGAAGCCTATTCGTCAAGGATAAGGGATAGGCACCACCAATAATACTCCCAACAAGACTGTCCTGACCCCCACCAAGAGAATGAGAGGTTGACGTCTTCTCAGGGCCCCCGTTTAGACAATGGTAGTTGATAGGAGGATGCCACATGGGGAGTAATAAACACTATAGTAGGAGGATTCACCAAAGGAGGATCCTTAGAATCTGTACAAAGCAACACTTGCGAGTCGTCCAATCAATGAACGTAGTCACATCTCCCATAAGGTGAAGAATGTCGCCTATCACCTTTACTGATGCTGACTTCAAAGCGATTGACCCAACGCAAGATGACTCCAAGTCTAATATAGTCGAAATTGAAAAATTTGTAGTCATGAAGACTTTGGTTGATGAAGGAAGCTCAATGGATATTTTGTATTTTAAGATCGACCTTCAAGAAATTCCAAATCTCAAGAACAATATCTAACTCTATAATGATCAATTTGTGGAGTTCTCAGTAAAGCGAGTAAACACTTGAGTTTACTTTGATCTATACACCAAGTTTAGAAGGGAGACTTCAAAGAAGAACTTTCAAGATTAAATACCTATTGAATGATACAAACACGTCCTATAATATACTTATCGTGAGACCCTTTCAAGTTGAGAGTAATGATCTCCATGTCGTATCTGGTTATGACTTTCCCTTAACACTCGGAGATGTCATAGTGCTACATGTCAACCAAAAAAATAACTAAAAAATGTTATACAACAAGTTCAAAAATAAGGTCACAGATATTGAACAAAAGCAAAGTCATTCATCGATATTGAAATTCGAGAAGAAAACAAATAATTAATATAACCATCTTAAACTCTTAAATTAACAATCTCCCAATTGAATCGTATATCACAATTATTTCCTTATAAGATATTGTAAAATGTTAATATATTCACATTAACAATGACCACACGGCAATTATGCATGAACCAAAGGGCTTCACTACAATTTTAAACAGATAACATAATTTCTTTACGCTAAAATAAGTTGACACAACTTTAACTATTTACATAATTTAAAACATTTACATATTTCAATAATAACTAAGTACAATTACATTAGTAAAATGTCTATAAAGTAATTATTAAATTGGGGAAGAGATTAGACTTTGGTGAAAATATTTATTTTATTTATATTTATATATCATAAACTAATATTATTGCACTGTTTTAAATATTTTAGATTGTCATATGTTTTGTAATAAGTCATGGATGGGTTGATAGTTATTTTATCATCGTTCTGGGGCGATGGGTAAGTACAACTCCAACTTCCCTTTGCCTCCATTTTATAGTTAAACACGTGGGTGGGTCGATTTCGTCTTTGTCTCATCTGCACTGCAAATTCCATTTGTCCGTTTCAAATTTTGTTGAAGCGGTGACAAGTTAGAGCGACGTGTCGAATTAAAGTGCACGTCCACCGTAGTACACGAATCACCTGATCCACGCCTTCTACCCTCCCCTTTACCCTCTTGCAATCAAAAAATTCGAAACCATAAACCTTTTCACAGGTCACAATCTCCGATTCCCCAAACTTTTTTTCTTATTTTGAAAAATAGAAAATGTCATGGCTGGCTCGCTCCTTCGCAAATTCTCTCCGACTCGATGGCGATGGAGACGACGAAAACGACACCGTACTCGATCCACCTACCACGTCATTGAGAGACCCCCTGCAGCACCAAACACGAGAAAATGCATTCGGATCAGAATCGGAAGAAGAAGAAGAAGAAGAAAACGAAGAAACGGAAGGGCGTGGAGTCAAAGAGGACCTCGACGAAATCAAGCAAACCCTAACTCGTCAATTTTGGGGAATGGCATCCTTCCTCGCTCCGCCAGCAACGAATTCTCATTCCCTTTCTCTTTCTCATGCTCAATCCGATCCCTCTTCGTTCATCTCCGATCAATTCAAACATCGCTCTCTTTCTCCGAACGAAGAACCGCAATTGGACGAGGCTGCCGTTTCCAATCGCTCTAATTCGGTTTCGTTGGGATCCGATTCGGAAGGGGATTGCGGTCTTGAACAGCGTGCGGTTGGAATCACGGAGGAGGTATTGGCCTTCGCGATGAACATAGCTATGCATCCCGAGACGTGGTTGGATTTTCCTATTGACGAAGAAGACGACACCGATGGTAACTTCATGCATACACTAACTGGAGAGAAACGACTTTTTAATTGGATCAGATCACAGAACGATTAATGCACATATTGAATATTTATTTGGCTGTAGTAGTTATAGATAGATCGGATAGTTCTTGACTGTTAATTATAGCTTATGTGCCGTGTTAAATGCCTTGGTAATTTAGGTAATAATATCTTCACAGTATTGGTGATGCTATGGTTTATTTTGTTACTTGATTTAATTGGATTCTTTTACTCATTCTTTACATGTTGTTTGAGATTTTGACGTGGTGAATTCTACTTGTAGATTTTGACATGTCTGATGCACAACAAGAGCATGCAGCGGTTGTTGAAAGATTAACTCCTAGATTAGCTGCGCTCAGAATTGAACTATGCCCTTGCCATATGAGTGAAAGTTATTTCTGGAAAGTTTATTTTGTACTTCTGCATTCAAGGCTTAACAAAGAAGATGCAGGGGTTTTATCTACACCCCAGGTTAGTTACATGGGTTTTTGCTTTTGACTTTCATGCGCGCTTGCTATCACCTTCACCATGTGTTTTGTAACCTATTGGAAATCGTAGATGACGTCCTTTTAAAATGTTTTCGCGGTTTATATTATGATTGCGTGAATCCTTTGGGCTACGAATGAATGTTCAAAAATCTTTATTTGATGGACGGACAAGCATTTAGTTTGAAAATACATGGTTTTCAAAGTTACCTGATGGGCTTATACTTGTGAATTAAATTACCGTATAGAAATGATCAATCATCCATTGTGATTAAGTGGGGAATGTTGTGGCGTGTAAATAGTTGTAATAATAAATCAGGCTAACGATATGGAGTCCAAAAGTTACCGTACTGTTGCATTTATTTCCTTCCTTCATGCTGCTCTGTTCCCAACTTTGTACGTTGTGGAATTTGATCATTTGAGCTAAAAACGCTCACACACACATATACTACAGTTCAAAGTCTTTCTCAGTGGTTCAAGTTATTTTATACTAGAATTCATAGAGTCCGTGCTTTCTGATTTGTTCTTTTTATCAAGATGAAACTGTCAGTCTCTTAATGATTTTGTCTGTGAATTCTCGTTTCTCAATGATTATGTAAACAATATTTAAATGTGTCACTTAGGTACTCTTTAGACGAACTTTTCTAAAATAACTTCTAGGGGAGAAAAATAATTAAACGAACTTCTCCATAAGTTAAAATTAGCTTATGCATAAGTTAAAAATAAAAATTTAGAGAACTACCTGAGAGAGTTTTTATAAATTAGTTTATGGAAAAGATAATTTCAATCTTTGTTCTTACTTTTCTTTTTTATAAGTCCTTATGGAGAAGTTCGTCCCATCAAACATGTAGGAGATTTCTTTGGCTTTCAAAATATATTCTCCTTACCTGTCCATTTGTCTTTCTGTTTTCTCTTTGGACTTTAATAAGCCCAAATCTATTTGTTATGCGCTCCATGTCGTAAAATCTATTTATTCTTTGAGTTTCATTCTCATTTTGTACAACATATTTAGCAATGTTTGATTCTTGTAACAAGGAAGATTACTAAATTCTGATGCATTTTTATTCACCAGTGCTTCTCTATTATGAAAAATATATTTTTATTGGTGATCTTGTAAATGTGTAGTTCTTTTGTCTGTGCTAAATCTTGATGACGCATGTTATTGATATTGACATTGTTTATGATTAATAAGTGCTTATAATCTACATTCTTCAAATATTATGCCTCATTTAAAAAATACACAAACAGTAAGCCTTGAGAAGAAAAGTCTCCCTTTTTATATATAAAGGGTGTATTTATTCTCTTATTGACTAATTATAGTTATGCATTATTATTGGATGGTTAATAATTGAATTGGTTGAAGTCGTTCTTCAAGCTTCAAATGTTCATAACTATTTAGAAAATAATGTAGTTTGAAATTGGAATAAGTTGGATATATTATTGTTCCACATGAAGAAAATTTTGTTTATATATTTGAGTGTGCCTTTGCGTAGGTTGGTTAAGTGATCATCAGAATATTGGTCTATAATGTTTACTTGCACTTCTAGATTCAGGTAGTATTGTATAACTACCTTAACGGGTAGATGAACTTTTCTGATGTATTAGTTTTAAACACGTGCAGATCACTGCAGCCAGAGCAATGTGGATGCAGGAATTGCATAAACAAACAAAGCCTGACTTTGAAATTTTTGGAAGAAGTGCTTCCTACCCAAGAGACAACGCACGGCACAATGAATTAACTCCCAGCCTATTAGATGATGCTTATTCTGATGACATGCCTAATCAGACATATGGATATAGAACAACCTCTTTTTCCGCGAGGTCAAATTATGAGAATGAGAAACACATGGTTGAAACTTCTGGAACGCATTTCACTGATAAGTCTGTTATTGAGGAAAATTCAATTATTAAAACTGATAACAAGGATTCGATATGTGGTCAACCCTCTCAAATTATTATTAAGGATTATGATGAAGATGACGATGAGTGGCCAGAGGAAGATTCTGATACAGGAGGATATGGTGGAACAACTCACCCCTTAGTAAATGAAGAAGACATATCCTTCAGTGATCTCGAGGATGATGATTATGGCATTAAACCTGTTAGTTTAAGTACAAGTGGTTTGAAATTGGTTTGAAACTTCAGTCCAGAGACGATTGTGGTAATTTTAGGGCCTGTAGATCCTCACTCAGCACTAAGAACAGTAAAGAAAGTCGTCTGATGTTTGGAAAAGCAAGAGTGCTAGTGTCTGGAACATTCTTTGTATATAAAGAATGGTCAACGAAGTTGATAAAATGCCGTGATGCTATGTGAGGCTGTAAAATCCTTTTTTCCCTGCATCTTTTTTGCCGCAAGGCTATGGGTTCTAAGTTGCATGCCGTATTCTGAAACAACTCATTAAAATGAAAGTGGAACTAAGACTGTCATTTATGTTAATCCCTGTTTGTTTGAGATCTGAAATGAGAATGTGGGATGAAATATATGCTACAATCCGAAGGACAGCTCTCTTTCTGAAGGTACATCGTACAGGTGGAAGAAGTGTATATAAAATCTCTTATTTGTCCTCAAAAATAGATATTGGATTTTCTCATGTATTTTTGGCGGTTGTAGTTGGGGTTGGGTTGCTCTTTTGTTCCTTTCTTTTGTGGGGTGTTGTCCTCCTGATTTGCCTTGCTGTAACTGTGTCTGAAACCAATAAAGTGATTATTTGAACAACTTTGAATGATCATCGGATGGCATTGTATGAAGGAGAAACAGAATGTTGTAAATTTGGAAGGGAGAATTTTAGTTTTTACAATGACCTGAGTTCCGTTGTGCATTGACGTTTTAGAGATATATGCTAATCATTATTTTGAAGGTAATAAATGATTTATATTTCAAGTTTTTACTGCAAATTACATATTATATATTTGTAACATTTTAAAGGGAGTGTTTGAATGGGAGTTTTTCAGGCATCTTAAGCAGTGAATTAGAATCTTCTATTTAGTATGAACTAGAAACATAGTTATAAAACAAATATTTCCCTTCCTGGAATGATATTTAGGAATAAAAAGATATATACCAGATATTCGCTCAAAATAATGGATATTGAAATTGATATAGATTAGCCTATGTGGCTAGTTGCTGACTCTTCAATTTCCCTTCATTAGCAAACATTTTCACTTGTCGTTTCGTCAGTTTGTCTTGACTCTTTAATGGTGACGGAAGCTTTGTTGAGCGCTGATTCATGAATAATCTTAGTCGTGATGAACTACTAAAAAGGTGAATTTGTTTTAGTACGTTTGGAATGTCGGAATTTGAAAGCATTGATAACGCAGAACTAAAATATATTTGAAATTAGTTCTGAATAGTCATTTTACTCGCCAAGGTCACCCGACAGCAAAAACGCTTCCACTTCTGCCGATTTTAGCTACACAGATCTTGAGTTCGGGTGAGTTAGGAGGCTGACTACTTTATGCTCATTGAAATTAAGGGAGAAAATAAAGCATTAACTTTATTTTTTGCCCTTCTGTTTTTCTTGTGTGTGTGTGTGTGCGCAGCTGCTTTAACATCCTACAATTGCTTCCTCATCTCCAAAACCTCAATATACCCATGGACCAGAGTGTCAAAATTGCTTTGTTTTTTTTGTTACGGTGCTTCAATTTGAATTATTAAAAGTGTTTAGGAAAAAAGGTTTCTTTAGACAAATCCTAAAATTATTTCATATAAAGCGGTGTAAGAAGAAACCAACAACTTTGGTAGGTAGAGGAAAGTGCATGTGCTTTGCGGAATTATTTGATGATATTGATTTTCATTTTTCAAACGTAAATTTATCAAATTGTATGGATTATTTGAAATTTGAGTATACTTATTTTTAATGGAAGCCATCACGTTGATTGAAGAATCTAACGTGATAAAAAAAAACTTGCGTGGAAGTTGAATTCATAACAAGCAAATAATTAATAAATTAAAATGTCCCCATGTACCTTTATATTAACATTTTAACATATTAATAAAATATTTGAGTTATGCATACACTTGTCGAATTAATAGTCCTTGGATTTAGCGTGTGATTAGGTTTGGATTCTAATATTATAATTGGCAGTGAATTGCATTGCATTGGGTTGTTGTCTGAATTGTGGTAACTTCAACCACCCTTTGTTTGGCGCGTTATTGCATGATGAGTGAGTGCTGATGTATTAATGAGCGAGCAAGTTAGTAGCAGCAGTTGTGTTGTGACGATAGAGATGTGATATTTTCCCTCCAACCATTTATGTTCTAATAACAACTGCATTTATTTCATTTCCCTCTTCCTTTGTTTTCGGTACCTTCATCTTCTCCTATTATATTTTAGGGCAATTATAGATCCGCCGTTAACTGCTACATTACCCAACAAACCAATCTCACTTGGATACAATCATAGGGTTCTCACTCTGATGGACCTTCCGCTTCTCAGGAACGGTCTCCATTTTTCTCCAAAAAATAAAAAATACCTTCTCCTAATTGCCTTCTTCGGTGCCTCCGGTTACGCCGCCTACAGGGCTTACAATTCATCCTATGTCGCTCAAAAACGCCACCGTATTGCCAAGCTCCTCAGAACCTTTGTTACCGTCGCCGAGTTGATTTCCGATTCTGCACACTCCGTTACCGTTATCTCTAACGACTTGCACCAATTCCTCGCTTCTGATTCCGACGAGATCCCCACCAGTTTCAAGCAGTTAGCGAAAATCGCCAAATCGAAGGAATTCTCAACGTCGCTGGCTAGGGTTTCCGAGGCTGTGACGATTGGGATTTTGTCAGGGTATAACTCACGGGCGGGTAATGATAATAACGGTATTATTGCTCCCTCGGAAATCACCGCGGAAGCTCCTAGATTCTCGGATAGGGTGTTGGAGAAGCTTTTCTCGAAGGCTGGGACGGGTTTTGTGTCCGTTGTGGTTGGGAGCTTTGCGAGGAACATGGTTTTGGGTTTCTATGGTGCTGAATCGATGGGGGAGAGGTCTCAATCGGAGGTTCCTAGATGGGTGAATGCGATTTGTGACGAGAGGTGTGGCAAGCTTATTGGGAATTGTGTGCAGGTTTTTGTGAGCACTGCGGTTGCTGTTTTTCTTGATAAGACAATGGATGTGAATACCTATGATGAAATGTTTGCCGGGTTGTCGAATCCCAAGCATCATGAAAAGGTGAAGGGGATTTTAGTTTCCATGTGTAATGGTGCTGTTGAGACTTTTGTCAGAACTTCGCACCAGGTTTTGTCAAACCGGAGTGAGAGGTCGAATTCGGGTTTATCTATGTCTTCTGTTGTTGTTCCGGCAAGTGAAGATGGGTGCCTGAAACAGGAGGTTTTTCTGCAGCAGCTCAGGATTGGAAGCTCGGTTGGGGGGCCTCAGGATGTTGGGTGGCTTGAACAGATTAAGTCAACGCTGGCGGTGCCGGCAAACCGAAGGTTTGTGCTTGATGTCACGGGGAGGGTGACGCTTGAAACGGTGAGGTCTTTTGTGGCGTTTTTGTTGTGGAGAATATCAGATGGATTCAAAACTAGTGTTAGTAAGGTTCATGATGAGGTAGTGAACAAAGGACTAGAAGTGGTTAAATATATTGGAGCCAAGTCATCGGTTATTTTTACCTTGTGTCTTGCTTTGTATTTGCATATTGTGGGTGGTAGTAGGATTGTTTTGCCTGCTTAGTATGATGGTCTTCATCCAACCTCTTAATTGTAATGCAGCTGGAATATAATAGCAGAAAAATCAGATCTTTTAGTTTGGTAGCATATATATGTTTCCAGGTATTAAAGGTAATAAATTTGAGTTCATATTTCAGTAGGTGAAAAAGAAAAAAATTCTGTCTGTAATGTTCGAGTTACTTTGTTTAGTCGATTCTCCATACCCAAAAACAGAGGCAATGGTTTGAGCCATCTTGCTCAAATTTACTTTGCTTCAATGCTGGATGCATATAAACACCACCTCTTGAAAATTTGGACGATTATTTTATACTTCTTTCTTGAATAGAAAACAGTAAGTTGCTCCATCATTGTTATAGTTAAAGCATATTCATCTACAGCAGTATATGAATAACGGTTTTGTTAGCATCAACCAGGCTGATACCACGATTAAGTAATACTCTTCTATTTTCTGTAATTTATAAATAATATTCTTCTAATTGGCCTTCCATCCTTGGTACACTTAATTAATCTTAGTCATAAAACCTAGTTTTAGTGCATTGCTTGTTTGTTTTTATATGGCAAATCGACAGTCATATTTGTCTGAATATGCTGCTTTCCTTCCTCCCTCTATAAAGTTGGGATTTAGCAGATTTGACTCTCTGCAACTGCTAACTGGAACTGGCGACCGGGTTTGTTTCTGACTAATTTTGAAATTGTTGATGTAGTCAGGTGAGTTTAGCCTCTCTTATCCTTGAGCAGCAAACTTGGTTTTGTGGATTACTGTATGAGCAGCTAATTGCGTACTTAGTGTACCCTAATATATTCTTCTCTAAAAGGAATATTGCATGCACAAGCATGCTTTGCATTCTTTACATTGTTGTTAATATTATTAATCAGTACTGTTCCTGTTTCATGCATTCTGTTTCTTGCAATGGCTTCTTTAGGATTAGATTAAGAAGTCATATCATAACAGAACTCTTAAATTTAATTACTTCTGCTGAATTATGATTACATTGAGAAGTCTTATCATGAAAGAACTCTTCATTTAATTAGTTCTGTTGAATCAGCGATACTCTTCACGAGTCACTAGCAGTTACTATCACAGTTTTTCTCTAGGTATGGAAATTAAATGTTAATCATGGCTACTTGTATCCCATCCTGCCCTGATTTTGATGGAGAAAAATATGCTTCGACTGAGTGTGTTTAGGTTTTTCCCAATTTGCAAAAGTGGGGTGGGTTTATATATGTATCTACCTGCACCTGAACCCACCTTAAAGTCAGACATGTGTATGTTGTACCTAACGAGAGATGAGAGCTAGGAAAGTGTGCTGTCAAGATTTACTATTTCGCGTTTGATACTTTCTTACTCTCAGACAATACACATGCATTTCTCTCAATTTTATTTCTTATCATTGTTGGACATATAAATTAAGTATTATGATTATTAAATATCTTAAATTGTAATAATTATTCAGTAGTAAAGTTGAAACCATATATTCGGTTCTTGAGTTTCTATTTTTATAATTCATTTATCTATCATTTGAATTAAAATGTACTTGGCCCTGATGAAGATGGGTTGGGTTTAAATTTTCCATACCCAGCTCCTCCAAACCTGTAACTGAAGCTGGAGAGGCAAAATCTAGACTAGACTCATCCCAAATCCATACCTAGTTTTCTTGACGCTACTCAGCATTTTTGTCCGTTATACCTTTTAAATGGGCCCGTTGCCTTTTTATTATTCAGGTCACCCTTTCAGGGATTCGGTCTGGGGTCAATAGGGTACGAAGTTGTCTTCAATGCTCTTACTCTATCCTGTTGAATATATATGATGTTCTTGTTCTTAGAACATGCCAATGCAACTCTATCTAGCTTATTAGAGTATTATAATTATATTCCTTGTTTCTCGAAATTTAACTAAACTGTTGATTTGGGTCCTGTTCTGTTTTCTCTTTTGCCATGAATGAGATATGGTTTAAGAGTTGAACACTAAGACTTTGTAAATCTGTGGGACTGAGAAGTTGTCTTTTCGTTGAATTGCAATTTGATTGCTTCTCTGGCTGTCGTGTTTTCTTTGAATCGAAGGACCTCTACAAGATTCTATACGTAGAGGGGTTAAACGTTCTTCCTATTTGCACAACAAAAATTAACTAGCCGTCCGCAGTGAGACTTTTTGCTTGGAATTTTTCGAACCAATTACGTTAGAGACAAAAAAAAAAAATGAACCAATCACATAACACGGAATGTCACTGCAGATCTGGATTTTTCTCGGAAAACAATGTGTCATCGTAACCCTTGGGACTGCTAGGCAGTTAAAACTATTTTTGTACACGACACCTCTGTCAATGAATATGATGCATTCGGCGTGGGTCCTTAGCATGTGTCATTATTATTTGCCTCCGTATTGGTTTCTGCATTTAAGTTCCTTTTTTCGTCGTTAAATTTAGACAATTTTTTTTTGTATCTCAATTAATTAAGGATGTTAGATACAATAGCCCGTTATTCTTGGATATCTATAATACTCATACAAATTTTTAATAATATTTTACCAGTTAAAAAATAAGTTAATTTTAAAATTATAATATTCAAGATTCATTAGTTTTAAGTATTTCTTTTCTGATACTAAATGACCACCTAGGGTTAACGTTTTATACTTTTATATCATTTAGTAACTTTTTTTAAAATGTGAAGTTAATGAAGTCCTTATAAAATATAGATCAAATTATTCAAATAGAAAAATATTGTTATTTTCGTAGATAATGTTATTTAAAATATCAGTTAGTATTTATTTTTAACTAGCATATCAGTAAATATTAAATTTTAACTAACATATCAGTAAATATTCAATGCGATTTTTAACTTAAGTGATTAATTAGGGATGTTTACATGTATTCAGGAACTTAAATATTTTGGATTGAGTATTTGAGTGATTCAGTCAACTAGAATTGAGTATTGTATTTTAGCTAATTCCTTAGATTTGTGAAAAGGGGTTGTTTTTATTCATTATAACCTGTTGATTAATATGAACGAGTCCTTATATTGTATGAAACTTCAATCACAAAGGTCAGAGAATTTTGAAAGCCCGTTCTTACGTCTTCTTAATATATATTTTTTTTTAATTCAAGTTTGATTTAATTTGTTCATGTCTTATTTAACCAAAAAAAAATATATATATATATCTATATATATACAATATAAATAATTAAAAAAATATATAAAAAGACATCGATAAAAAATCAATATTTTAAAATTATAAAATAATCTTTACTTTTTTACACTAATTGACTTCATCTAACCCAATTCACTGTTTTAATATGACCAGTTAAAGAGTTTCATGAAACTCAATCGAATTCACTGCAACCCACGCACATTCTCATCATTAATATTGAAAATAAATATAAATAGGAAAAAAAGAGAAATCTTTAACCACAGAAAAGTCTTCAAGGCACAAGAGGAAGAGTAGCAAGAAGATACTAAAAGTAATATATTAAATATTTTTTTAAAAAAATCGATAAAAGAGAAAGAGTACAGAGAAAATGTGTTTTAAATTTATTGAATGCAAAAATAATATGAAACAATCATGAGAATGTAGGATTAATGAGGTTATACCTATGACTTTGCTTAAAAGTTGAGTTATATCATTAGCTTTCTCCGATTTTTAATTTCGTCGTCCCCCGCAGCCGGATCCATCATTTTCCAGAATAATAGAACCACATTTCTAATCGAATCCTCTTCTTATTTGTTAAGTATTTTATTTAATTATTTTTAAGATGTAAAAAAACAAAGTAAAAATAATATATCTTGTAGTTAATCACAATTAATCCAATTTATACTTCCCTTCCTTTCCTTGTTTATAATAAAACTATGGAATCTTATATATTATAGAGGGTCAATCATCAATATGAATCAACATATTGATTATTGCTTTATAACCTATTTCACAACATGTACTGCGTTAACTTCTGGAAGAAACAAAAGAGAGAAATAGAAAACAATATAATATATATATATATATATATATATATATATATATATGTGTGTGTATTCTCAAAGAAAAAAAAAATAATTCATTTGATGGTCAAAAATAAACTCGTGAACTCCTGGCTGTTTTACTCCTTAGGGCAGAAAATGTATAACTAAAAATTTCAAAATTTTAACTTTAATTACTTTTACTTTTATATTAAACCTATTGAATTTAATTTACATTTTTTAGGTTAATGAATTTGTAAGTCCTTGAATTATTTGAAAAATTTTAATTTGGTTCCTATATTTTAAAATTTTGTAAGCAAGTGCTTAAATTTATAAATAATTTTTAATTAGATCTTTAATCTCATTTTTTGTTGAAATTCTGTTAAATGTTTAATTTAATAATTTAAAGATCTAATACATAACTAAACTGGCAATTAGTTTTGAACTTTTTTAATAAACCCTTGATGAAAATGTGTCTAGGATTTCAATCTAGAATAATTAAAAGTTTAGAGATTCAAATACAAACTTTTAAGGTATAATGAACATGAGCCACGAGGGTTCTTCTCATCGTTGTGTCACTACTTTGTAGGACGAAACATCCTTCAATTCAAACATGCCATTTCCTCTTAGTCCCAATAAATTGTACAAATTGTGAACAAAATATCAAACATGACAAATTTCATTATGAGATCTACACCTGTGAAGAAATTAAGACCTACACATTCACATATATAATTTCAATATTAATTAGTTTGCGAAGGCCAATTCACCAAAATTGAGAAAAATAATAAGCGGGGAGATGAGAAGATATAAGGTGGAGATGGTGCCAGGTTTAGATATACTTTCGTATTATAAATTCAAATATATATATATATATATATAATTAAAGAGTAAAATCTTTCTCTAAATTAAAGTTGTTTGATCAAATGTGCATTTTACATATTATCTTCCCAGTTATATATTTTCACTTAATCATTCTTTGATTCTTCAAGTTCGGCAGTTTTGTGATTTTACTATTTCATGTTTGATATCAGTTGTATCAATTCGATTTTTTAATTAACAAAAATATATTATTTTAGCCTTTAAATTATCAATTGTGTTAATTGGATTTATTAGATAAAGTAACTCTGCAATTTTAATTTCTGATCAATTGGTTTTATCTATTAAAATTTTATATTTATTAACTACAAGTTAAGAGTTAGCAAAGTTAATAAATAAGACAAGAATGAAAATACAAAAGAATTAATCAAAATTAATTAAAAAATTTAATACTTATAATAACAATTAATTTTTTCTTAAATTTTAATCTGAGAAAGTGTTTCACCAGTCTTTGATACTAAAATTTTCTATATAAGAGTATAGAAGACCTAATAATAGTAACTCTTATAGGAGCTGTCAATTTTTAATCAGTATTTATCAGTGAATAAAGATCGGATTGATTATGAAAAACATTATTATGGTGATTTCTAAATTTAAGTATGAATCACAATGGTAGAGTACTGATTATTCATTATTCGTTCCATTTAAAAAAATGGTTTCATTACTCATTGGTTACATGTTTTTAAAAAAATTTCACAGATATTTTAATAGTGATGTAATTTTGTTTTTCTTAAATGGATAAATTTAAGATTGATTTTAAAATTAAATAAAATCATGTTTGAAAAATACGATTAGACATGCCAAACACGATTTCATTTCTTTTATTTATTACATAAAATCTTTATTTATCAAAGATAACTTCACTATAAAAAAAATCATATCTATGATACACAACTTTAATAAATTAATTAAAAAATATATATAAAATAAAATTATATATGTTAAACACGACTCTTATGTGATGAAAAATAAAAATGTAGAAATTATATTTGTGGAACACAAATTCTTCACTATAAATTATGTTTTATATACAGAATCTTATAATTAGTCTCAAATTGACTGAATATCTTTAGGACCCCACAATGATATTTTTTCTTCCTAAAACTCATTTGTACACCGTATTTGTCTAAAAAATGTAGATGAAAAAAAAAAGTCAAAATAACCTCATTTTACAGAGTAGGTGATGGGTTAGAAAATGTACCACTAATGTGATAAGCATCCATTACCAGTGGCCAAAGGTAACGCATGATTCTCAAAAACGGAAAACGTAACCCATCATTCACGATTTATTACCTCATTAGATACATGCACTACCTCCACCATTCCACACATCATTTCATCCTATCCTTCTCCTACATTTCCAAATTGTGATTTATACACATCAATAATAATACACAATAATTCTAATATTATTTTAGACAAATAATTCTTTCCTACTCTAACGAGGTAAGATAATAAAATAACCCATGTAATGAGGTAAGATCAAAAAATAAAATTATAATAGATAAACAACTGATAACTAAAGAAAGATTATAAAATCTCTATATGTATTATTGAAAGAGGATATACAGATTGAACAGATAAAATAACACTTAGAGACAATAGATAGAAGAAACAGAATGCAACAACTAATTCTTTCTCCTTTCCTCTCAATTACTATATATTTAATAATATTCTTTACTCATGTAATATTTCATGAGTAAATTGTTTTTTTGTATTCTGCTACCCACAATCAATATATTTAATAATATTCCTCACACACATAATCCTTCATGAGTGAATTAACTTTCTGTATTCTTGGATTTTTTCTGTTACCCACAATCATTACATCAAGATACCTCTTTATTATTCTTCTCTATGCCCATTTTCTTAATTGCCCTTGTGCTATTTTCACTTGTGACAGAAACATTTTTAAAAAGTGCAAAATTATATTTTCGTGTTCGGTTTAATTTTTAAAATAAATACTTACTTTTATTGATTTTATATACTTTAGAAAGGATTTTTAAGTAGTTATTGTGAAATGGTCTGGAGCTATGCACGGTGGTTACACAAAGATGTTACCTTACTAAGCATCTGTATGAAAATTTTGTTAAATTTTGTGAGTGTTAATCAATGAGCAGTTTTAAAATGTCCAAAGTGTGATTCATGTTACATGTGAGAGAGAGACATAATCTAACAGAAAAATCTTAATCTATAAGTTCATAATGTATTGATTGGGCAATAGTTGTCAACGTAACTTATGATCAAATTTATGAAATAATTTAAAAAATAAGTGTCTGTGGCGTGTATTTTGTGTCAGATGCAACGTAGCTACAATAGAGTACGCATTGTTTCTATTAGACACCCATTCATTTTTTCAATGTGTGGGGACGCCTGCGACGTACATACTAATTTAGCTTAAGATGAAAGATAATTATAATTAACAACCAATTACAATACACTGCTAAAACGATCAAGAACGTGTTTTGAGTTGCGTCTCTCAACAATTTTACTGACTTGAATGCCACTTTACCTGCATTACGGATTACACTCCAAACATATATTCACATTTTACATCTTCTCAATTACTTTATTACTATGTTATACACTATTTGTATTGTTTTTCATGTATTAATTGTGAATTTCGTTTAACATTGTAAAAAAAAAAAAGCTTTGTTATATACCTGAGTACTTCAATATTTACCTCTTGCAATCAACATGGAAAAAAGATATGTGAGACAGTGTTTATTTTAAAATTCCTTTGCTACGAAAAGAGAGTACAAGAAAAAAAAAAATAGAATGACCAATTATATTACACATCTTAGTAAACAAGTAATCTAAAATGTTGTACTTATTTGTAAAATTACTTTCAACCTTGTGTATATCTTAAAAATAAAGAATTATTGAGATTAAACTTTTTATTGGTTCTTAACAATATTACTCCTAAGTCTTTTGAATTATTTTTGTCATATTTTTAAGTTAAAAATGACTTGTTAAAATGTACGTGTAGAACTTTATAAGAAAAATTATTTAAAACTGTAAACTTTATACTTATTTTCTTTTTTATCACAATATATGATATGGTTAAAAAATTTGGTTTGAAATTTTATTCGATATATAATGTTACTATAAACAAAATATAATTGTAAATTTTATTGAAAAAATATATACATAAATACTATTTTGAAAAGACAAGAAATTAACAACAATATAAACATTAACTTAAGAACTTAAAATATGAAAGCATCATTGGAATTAGGGCAACAGATTAACTCATTAGTAATTAATTAGTATATGTCTCATCTCTAGTCCGTCGACTGAAAATACCTTATCAACCACATTAAAGAGTAAATCAATAGGGTGATCCATTATCTCACCAAATAAGTACATATATATATTAAAACACACTTAATTATCATAATAGTTTCTGAGTCTTAATTAATATTAACATCTCTAATAGAATGAATTGAGAAAATTGTTATTTTTTTACTTATTAAATTATTTAATTGTTATCCATAATTGAAATTTAAGCAGTACGTTTTCATAATTTAAATTAAAGTCTTATTGTATATTTACATTTTTAAGATTAAAACAATACAAAAATTATAATAATAATAAATTATAGTCTTTTGTTTTAATAAATTAATTTTAATATCTTACACATGTAATATTATAAAAAATATAGCGCGTCCTACTTTGTAGACTAAGTGCAGCAACTAAAAATATCTTAAATATGTTCTTTTACACCGTCAAATTGATGATAACTCTACAATACTCAATACATTTTAGCACAAGTACTTGAAATATGAAGATACAGACAGAATAACACTTATGTTTCTATTAGTCTATAATTATATAATAATATGTTTTTTCTTTTTTCTTTTACACAATTTTCATTACCGGTGTAGTTTGCGAGTCCACAATAATGGAAAAAAAAAATTGCCTGTGAATGCTTTTAATAATTAATTATTTATTCTAGAAAAAGAGTTTAAGGTAAGATTAATATATATATACATTTTAAATATGAATTCATGAACAACTTTATTTTAAGAAATGTTAAATTTATCTATGTACAAACATACTTTTTCATTACATCTTTCTTAGTACTTAATTATGAGTATTTTATACAAAATTGATTGTTATGGTTGATTAAACTTTGTAGAGTCCGTTAACCACGAAAGCTGAAGCTTTTAAGCTCTAGCTTCTGTTCTCGTTGTGGTCCTTTCAACTTATTAGCGAAAGCTAATTCCATGGCTGCCACCACTTCTTCCTCCGCCTGCAGCGGCTTCTTCAGTCTCCGATCACCCAGCTCCGTCGAGTCAAGGGTCTCGTCGACGCAAGCCTCCTCCGGCTGCGGAAAGTTTGACGGCGTGGCCATGTGGTTCATCAACGGCGTCACAACGGCTTTCTTCGCCTCCTTGAACCGTTGCTCTTGCATTCGCATCGCCACCCAGGAAGACGGCGAAGACGCCAACGACTTGCCGTTGATGCTCAACGACGGAAACCTCCGCCACGACGGTGTGGTTTCAGTTACCGGTGGCAGGAGAAGGACCGGGAAAGGGAAGAAGAGTGAAGCTCTGATCGTGAACGAGGACTGAACACAAAATCAAAATCAACATCTCTTAATTTTCTTGGTATGTGATATAATGTTGTATGTATGCGGTTCTTAATATCGTGCTTTCACACCTTAATTATGTTTTGGGTTGATTTTGGAGAGCCAAAATGAAATTAAGAATTTATCTTTGATATTATATATACAGAATGAAGAACGGTTATAACGTGTAATGAAATAAACTAAACGGAGTTTGATTCCCTTACCTTCTGCAATTTTCTGATCATGTTTCTTATAATTTGACAACATTTTACATTCACCGTAACTTTTAAGTGGATTTAACATTTTTAAACAAATCATGAGCTAGAATTAATATGATCGACAAGATTATGAATCGCTTATCTGTATCCAGTTACGAATTCTGATTGTATATTCATTTCCAGTTTCAAGCTTCACTAGCTATTGGATCCATAATGGGAGACTTTGATGCATCAACATAATTGAGAAAATATTGACTTTTAATTAACAAGTCACATCGCATTACGAGAAGTTTGATTGAATACAATTTTCTATAAAAATGTACAAAAATTAATTTTGTATGTTAAAATTAGTTTATTTCATTGGTTTCATTATTCTAAAAGTACCTATAGTGAGATCTGAAGATGGTTGTCATAGTCAAATACTCATTACATATAGAATTTTTTGGTTACATTGTGCTAAAACTGAACTTTCATTTCTTATCAATCAAAAAAGGAAAATGCCAAAGGAAGAAAATAATTAAAGTGATGGGCAGGGAAGGAAGATGAGCGTGCAAGAATTGAGTTGGGAACATGATTATTGGGATCCGAAAGAAGATGATAGATGTTTGTTAGCTTTTGATATGTGTAGCAATTAATTTAAAAATAACAAGTTGCTGAAGATTTGGTTTAGTATTGTAGATTGAGCATGTTCTGTGGACTAAACTGCATTAAAAAAAAATAACATAGACACACTCTGTCACTAAATTGTTTCATATTTGATGCTGTTGTCGTTTGGGCGTGATGATTGCGGTGTTTCGGTGGACAAAGTTTCTTTCACTTTTAAAAACTTTGTCCCTTCACTTAACATCAGCAACAAGGAATCCAAGAAATAGTAGAAGACGCGTTTTGCAAGACAATTAAATTAAGAGGAACGGCATCAATTTTATTAGTGAGATATTGATTAGCATAATTATCTTTAGATTTTTTTTTAACCATCTCTACAAATTCTTACTAATACCCCTTCAATCCTGTACCCACCATCTCCATAAAGTCTCACTTTTTTTTAATTTCAAACAGTATAATTGAAACATTACTCATGCGTCTTTATTCATTTAAAGCATACAACTTACTTATAAATAAAACATTGTTTTAATATAAGTTATATATATATATATATATATATATATATATATATATATATATAAGTTTCTTAAATTTAAAAGAAATTATAAAATAATATTTGTATAAATATTTCTCTTTCATTTATAAATATTTTTTTTTAATTTTAAGAAAGTTATGTGTGTATGATTTATATTAAAATAATACTTTTACTTTTAACCAACTTGCATATGGATGTTTTTAGGGGTGTGTGAAAATTCACTCGTATAATACAATATATTTTTTAAAAAATAAATTAGAGCGGAGAAAAATATTTATTGAAAATTAAATACAAAATTTGTAAACTTTTCAGGGATAAAAAAATTTAAATATTTGTTTATAATAATTAGTTTATTAAGTTTCTTATTTTTCTCATAAAAAATTAATCGGAATATTTAACATTAACTTTGTGCAATGGTGTGGACAAAACACATTATTAATCTTGAGTTTTGTGCTTCTTTATGATCAACTTTCTCTGATAAGTCTTTTTGGGATACAAGTGAATCAAGTCCTGCATAGCAATATTAATTATTGCTGGAAGGATTAGTTCGGAGATGTATAAACATTCACCATTCAAATAAAATTACATTTGTGATGAAAATTATTTGTAGCTTAAATAAATAAATAATAAATTTAGTCTCAAAAGTCAAAATCACTTGAAAAGGTGTCCAAATCACATGTAAATATAACATTGACCCTTTGGAATGATTATGACGTGCCATCAACTATGGAAGCAGATCGTTGAATCTTATGCATAGTTACGCGCACAGATTTTGAAATTTTTTTATTACATTACTCATTTGGTTATTTTTACATTTTTTTTTCCCCTTCTTCTTTCTACCTCTTTCTATATTTCACATATTTTGCGTTTCATAAAAAGATTAAAACCAGACAAAATCAACGAATATACGTTAATATGAACATATTTTAAATTTATTTATTTGTAGCATAAATATATGATTCAAAAGTATTTATTTTATTAGTAGTATACTTTTAATGCTTATATTTATTTTATTTTTCTTTTAAATTTTATATATTAATAAATATCGATCCACGTCCATCAATTTAATTGAATGATACTTTTATAAGAAAAAGGTTAAATAAATTTCCATCTTAGTAAATTTTGAATATAGTTTTCAATATTTTTTTCTAACTTTTTGATAAAATTTTTATTTCCGTTTTAATTTTTTGGTTTACTAACATTCATTCATTAATGATATATTTATTAAGTGATATATAAACTGAGTAGAACTTTCTGATGTAATTTTATTTTATTTCTAACAAATTTTTATATTTTTTATTGGTAATAAATCATTTCCCGTATTTTTTTTTCATTCTTGTTATTTATTGACATCTTTTAAAATTAATAAGTATTCATTGAGTGATAATAGAATCACGCCGTGTACCTTTTAATGAAACAATAATAATAATAATAATTAATAAATGGAAATAATGTGGTTTTCTTTCAATTTTGTTTTACACTTTTTTTTTTCCTATTGTATTCATTATTTATGGTGCAACTGAAAGCAGATGAAGATCAATGTCACTCATAGCCAGCAACTATTATTTCATTCTGCATACAAAATATCTACACAAATATATCACATATTTGATATTACATGTATTTTCTTTCACACTGCAATTATATTTAACTCGTTTGGTGTAAATGGATGGTTGAACACGAACCAATTTATCACTAACTTTATTATGTTTAACTTATCAATATTAGATAACTCATATTTTATTAAATTTTTTCACTCCAATTTGATATTACATCTTTAAATTTAACAATCACGAACAAAAAAATAAAAATTAATATTAGAATCCAATACACTTGTATTTTGAAACATAAAATTTAATATATATATATATATATATATATATATATATATATATATATATATAAAAAATATAATTTATATATTTAGAATTCTATATTCCGCAATATAAAAACCTACCGCACATTTAATGTTCCGAAGCTGAGAAATGCCACCTAAACGTCAACATTTATCTTCATAAGGGCAAAATTGTCATTTAAAAATATGGATGTGCAGAATGCAAACCCCTTGTGAATTGGGCCTAACCGCCCTTCAATAACGGGCTTTTACTTACCGAAAGAAATTGAGGGAAACAAAATAATTATTAATTAGTTGTGAAACAAAAGATTAAAAAATCGCCGTTGCCGGGGATCGAACCCGGGTCACCCGCGTGACAGGCGGGAATACTTACCACTATACTACAACGACCAGGTGATATCTCCTTCCACACGTATATTAAATAACTATATACTAGGCGTTCTCCTCTGTGCTGTGTCGTAGTCTCAAAGGACCGAACAACTTCTCTACTCTTTCTTCTTCTTCTCGAGCACTGTAGATATTGGGAAGCTCATAATCGCCTACTGTTCTTGGCCATAAACCCTAAACTGGATTTTTTCTTCAACATTCATAACCCAAAGCAATTGAGAAGATGCTTGGCGATGGAGACGAAACCCCCTCAAGGTACATTTAATTTCACGATCACGTTTCTGTTCTTCTTTGAGGCTTCACTCGTGTTCAATTTTATTATTATGATTCGGTTGTGGAAGGATAATGCAATCTCTCATGATGTTGCATCTTGCATTATTCTTTTTCCCGACTTTCTTCTTTTGATGTTTTGGATGCACATACTGTTCTGCATCATTTCTTTTTTCCTTTTGGTAAATTGTAATTATTAGTTTGTTTGATTTGTGTTCCTAAGGTATGAATTGATGAGCATGGTGAAGAAGCACTCCAACTTAATAGGGAAAACGGTAGTTGAGGAGCAAGATGCTTCTGATATCGAAATGGATATGAGATTTTGGCACGATGTATTTGATTTGTATTTCGTCCGTGGCAAGGAGTCAAGGGGACGCCAAGATGATGATCTTGTTTTCTTTGTCAGAAAATTGGTATGCCTTTTTCAATTTTAAAATTTTTCGATTCATTCGTTGTTAATCTTTGTTCAAACAGGTTAATAGTGATTTAGAATTACTATCTTCATGTTATGTTTTTGGTTGTAATGTTGGATTGGAAGCAATATTTGATCCTTTTAGAAGTCTTGTTTTCCTACAGGGTAACCATGGTTCTGGTTCCAACAATAAAACAGAGAGCGTTGAGCCTTATTTTGTACGCAGGTGGGCACCTAAGGTAATTCAACTTTAAAATCTATTCAAAATCTCTTACACGGTGGGAACACAATATAGGGGTGTGCAGAAGTTCAAACTCCGAAAGTGCTTGTTGTCAATGTTCTTCACGCTATACTATGAATCTTTTTCCTGTGTGCTTTATACATATGATGATAGTATTCTAATTTCTCTTTCTCCTCTGAATCGTTTACATCTTCAAAGAAGAGCAAAAACATGTAAAAAATGTTTGTTACTGATTGATCCTTTACCCCTGTTCATTAAATCAAAGGTGAAAACTATTGTTAGAGGTGTTTGAGACTTTTAAGTGTCAATGGCATTCATGGATATCTAATTGTTAAACAATTCAAAATTGGTTATAACAAACCAACACGTTAATGCAATCTCAATTTTTAAACTTGTTCCTCTTTTATTTGGGTTTGGCCTTAAAATTAGCTTGTGCTTACTTATGTATGCTATTTTAGTCATATCACCAGTCAGTATATGATTTTTGACTCATACTCCTCATGCTTGGGATTGAACATCTCAATGAGATTTGTAAGACTAGACATCTACCGTACAGGTGATCCTGCAGTGACCCATTTATGAGTGAATTGGTTTAATAACAACTATTAGGATAAACTTTCATACTGTATTAGAATTTTGGTTTAGGCCTTACTCAAAATCTAAGATATAGCCTTAATAGAATCTAGGTTTGAGTTTGTGTTAATTTGAGGTTAAAGTTGGAGAGCCCAAAAGAATTTTTTTTTTTAAGCAACAATTTCTTCGTTCTTCATTTGGCACATTGGAATTTGCAAAGGCACTCATCCAAATATAACTGTTAAAGTTGGCCTTGGCATAGTATGAGTTGAATTGTGACAAGTATTGAGTGCATGACGGTGTTTTTGTATCATGTGGCTTGGCATTATTTACCTTGTGAACCAATTCTATTTTTAATTGCTAAAGTTCTTATGGTTTATTACGTAGGATTTGGTTATGGAACCATTGTGATGCCAAATAATTTTGTTCACTTTTTCTCAACCAGTTGCACGACTTAGTTGATGAAACTTCTATAGATGTGGACTGGAGGCGTTCATTTTACTTGAATTTAATTGCCCATACATCATTCAGTGTAACTGTTGCAATTTGCAGGTAATGATTTTCTTTCCTTAATTTTGTTTCCACCATGGCTAATCTTTTAGATAGTTTCACAACCATTCAGGTTGCCTCTAAGATTTATCTAATTTTTACCATGGTCATATGCATGCATCAGTTGATTTTTTGCAGAGTCTCCAAAGAACCGATCTCTTGTTTTCTTAAATATTACCAAGATAGATGAGTTGTATGATTGCATTGTCATTTGGTCAGTTCTCACCAACAAGATTTCCTTTAAATACCAAAGCTCATTTCAGTTTCAACAGTTTTTTTCCATACTTTTTGTTGAATCATCTATTTTCAGTCGTAATTAGAGTATTGCAAATTCTGATTGAAACATTCTGCAACTTTAAAGAAGAATCATATATGTTTCTAAGGCCAAGAAAATGTTGGCATAAACTTTATAAATCCTTACAATTTAGGGTTATTATTCATAGGTTCCCCACAAGCATTTATCTAGGCAATCTGATTTGAGTTATCTATTTATCTAGTCACCAGGATCTTCTCAATCATCGAGCTGGGCAGGATACACCTTTATCCCCTATATACAAGGTAAGTGTATAATGATTCTCTCTCCCATTTGCATTGTCCACTCTTCCTCTACTTGTAATTGTTTGTAAAAGATAATGTTCTTTTTTTTTTTTTTTTTTTTTTTTTTTCTTTCCCCTTTTTTTTTTTTTTAAATATTTTTTTTTTTTTTTTTTTTTTTTTTATTTGTTCTCCTCTCCCCTTTTGTGTTATCTAATATCCGTAGGGCAAAATTGAATTTACAAATCTTGTGATATATATCAATTTAAGGTTCAGAGGAAACGGCAGATTTTTCAACCCAAGTCCCGTTTTTGTGGGATTATTATTCAGGCTCACCCCTACCCACACCAAATATTTTATTCCTGTCTTTCTAGCTGTTTCAATTTTTTACATTTTGTTATTTTGTATATTGATTAATTGCCATAATAAGACCCGTTAGGAATGCCAGAAATACCTTTCACAATTTCCGGGCTATACTTTTATTCTATGATGATGAATTTCAGTTTTAATGGCTTCAAATTTGGAAGTGTGGCACTGTGAGTGATTTCTAGATTTCTGTTACTTTGAGGTTAATATATCCTCCTTTTATGTCTGTTTAAAATCTTGATTTAGACTTTCTTGACATTTTGATCAAGGGTTGCCTAGAACCCTAGTCCTCGTCCATTCCCGTATGTAATAAACTGCAACTTTAATTTAACTCCTTTCCAGTAGTTGGTAATATTCCTTTCTAAGTTCTATGTATTACATCATTATATATTTTATCTCATTCAACTTCTATATTAAACTATTTTTGTCCCTTTGAAATGGCTGTAGATTTGAGAATGCTGTTGTCTGCAATTGTGATTGTTGTGTTCTTTCCTATATTCAACCTATTGTTGGTGTTGTAGTTCAAATTTATTTGTCAATAAGGATCTGTTCATAATTTGGACTGGAGGGTCCCTTTCTGTGAAACTTTAAGCCAATGCATTTTTTTCTCAGTACTATATGCTCAACAGTGGTATGTTGGAAGTTTAAAATGTCTACTCTCAATGTAAATACACATAGTATCCTCTGATTTGGCAGTGTCACCCTTGTACTTTCTCAGATTGTGAAGACTGTTTATGCATCCCCAAGTCGTGTAAATTTTCAATTGGACTCTAAAAAGGCAAGTATACCTATCTTTGTCTTTTATATATTCATATTTAAAAGAATGAATACTATTTTTTTTAGATACTTTATACTTTTATTGACAATTACACTGTGCTTGATGTGTATAGGAAGTGGAAACGACTCCCGCTTATCCAGATATATGTTTTGCAATTGATGATTTTGACTCTACTTTTGATGCTGTGGTAATAAATCACTTTAGTAAGTTATTATGTTTCTAGTCACGCTTCCATGTGTGAAATGTTTATACTTAACATATTTTGTGGTTTACATTTTCTAGTTAACTAAGGTGATAGTTTGTAAATATGCCGTGCTTTATCTTGCTTGTTTCATATTGCAAAACAGGTCTGGTTGAAGAATAAGGTTACCTTGAAATTCTCCATTCTTTTATATTTATGTGTGAAATTTCCGCTTCCATTTAAAAAAAATGTATACTAGTTAAAGATTAAGGGCTGATCTTGTTAATTGTTAATGCTGATGTCGTTTAGTCAAGGGCTGAATTTTGATTGATATTAATGCTAAATTCCTAATTCACATTGTCATGTATTTATTTTCTGCATAAATGCTTTTTCTCCTGGTTGATTGTTCTTGGCTTGCACCATATCAAGAGTAGACATTATTGAATACTTTATGTATTGTCATTGTGATTTTATTTCCCCGCAGGTTTTGACTGAAAAAGATCATTGCTATTGCGTAGTTCTAAACGCACATGATGGGGCAGCATTTCCAAGTGAGAAGGTGTCAAATGATTGTAGTACTAGTAATAGCTCCTCTTTGGAAGTCCATACAAGATCTGATAAGAAAAAGGATACAAAGGTTTAATTACTTCTTAGTTACTATATTTGAAATTTATTTTCTTTTCAGATTTTGATAATCTGCTCAGTTTTTTCTATTAAGTTTTTTGTTTTATACAAATACTGCATACACTGTATGTTCCTTCTACATGCTTTAATGTTAATGATGAAATGTGCAGCTGGAAAATGTCACTTTTTGCACATGCCAGGGCTAAAGACAGTGCTTGTAATTTATAATTGAAATGTGAATGACTGTCTTTAGATTTCGCTGATTATAGCATGAACATTGTATGATGAAACTATTCATACCACCTTCATATGCTTCTAAGATGTTATAAACAATTTGTTTGCGGGACGTATTGTGACAGCCTGAAATGCGTGCTAGACTGTTGGTTCGTAATGGGCTTTCAAAAATAAGTGTGATTTCTTCAGAGATGCTCTCTGTAACCTATAAATAGAGAAGTAAATGAATATTACAATTTTATCTAACCACTGCAATCATGCCTTTTTTTTATTGCTGAACCAAGTTTTATTTTCAACATTTTCTGTCTAATTCTTCAAGTATCTTCTTAAATTATTTAATGAGTATGTCAACAAACAAAACTTATGCAGAACTTATTAAATAACTAACTTTTAAACATTCTGATGTTCTGGTATCTCCGATTTGCAGCTTACCCTTTTCTCAGGATTTGTCAGCTATCAAATGGTTCGAGATGCTTATGATGGTAATGCTTGGGGATGTATTTTTGCACATTTAACTTATTGTCACCAAAGTATTTTACCAGATATGTGGGTGTGGATATATTGTTTTTCTTCACTTGATGTATCAATATTATTTTGAATGGCTCAATCTTCTACAAATCCATTAACGATTGTTGGGTAATTTTATTCATCCTTGCCGAAAAAACGTGCCCAACCATATTATGATATTTCATAAATTCTATTTACAGAAATTTTAATATGTAAAGCAGTTTAATGGATTAATCTTTCGTACATTATTTGTTTTTCTCCCTTTAAAGAGACTTTTCCCTATTAATTGCTGTGGCAACACTTTACTTCCTTCATACCGGGAAATTCCACAAGCTCATCATGTTGTAGATAGCTAATGGGGCTACCTACCAGATATTTGTTGTCTCTTTAGTCAGATACAACAACATATTCCCTCTTGCTTCCCTGCAGCTGGCAGGTCCCGATTTGGGAGCCTTTTATCAGTGGGCCATTCTTCTGGCAAAACAGACAGGATTTACATGAAAGGTCCTGGAGGCCGAGGAGAAGTTGAAGTAGCTGTTTCTGGTGTTGCAGGTAAGAAACCATTTAAAGCTTGGGATTTCCAAAATTTGCGCTGACATTTGGCATGCTATGATTTTTTACCTTGCAGGATTTCTGTATTACAAGACTTAAGAAATAAGATATTTTAAAGTCTGACTAAATATTCATCGGATTGAAACATGCTTTACATATTGTTGTTTGTTTGCGCTATGTGATTCTGTATTAAATTTTGTTCTATCAGGGTAGCAATTGCTTCTACAGGTGTTTCTTGTTTGACTATTCTAGCCAAATATGTTGTGAAGCTTGTGTATGTTCCAGTCTTATCAATTAAAAGATACATATATAAAGATGGCTGAAATGGAATCTCTCTGTTGCAATGTCAGATCAAAGCCAGGAGGATTCAGGCCCATTTTCTCCAGTTATATCAAAGAAAGGGTTTGGGCTTGGTGTAATTGTCCGCAAAGCAGCTTCCGCCGCATCAGTAGCAGCAAGGCATGCTTATGCAGCGGCCTCTGCCTCTGGCTCGAACTTTGATGAGTTGATACCTTTGAAGTGCAGCTTAATGTCCATATCATTGCCCTGGGAATATATTGCGTATGATCTTCTGTTTAAGGTGAGGCTTTGTGTTGATTAATTAGGGTTAAATGAAATGGCATAATGGCATGGCTTTAGCAAAATGTTAATATGTATCTCCTCTTTACGAGTTACTTCGTTTGGGTGGTGTTACTCTAATATCACATTCCGAATTAAAGATTAATTGCCTACTTAGCTTAAATGGCATGTTCTTATTTTCATTGCTACACTTCGATTTTTATTTCACTGATTAGTGCCTGATTATAGTAAGTTTGGTTGTCAAAATAGGGAGCTCCTGCAGTTAACATGTGATCATCAGTTGTATCTGTGGGCGCAAAGAAAAAAAAAAGGAGTTATCTGCAGGCACACTACCTTTTTAGAAATGAAATTCGTTTATCTTCTGACAGAGTTGTCTTTGGTGCATGTCGTGCACGTGCATACTCAGAAATGGGCATATTTGGTGTTGGGTTAAGTATCGCTGGATAATTTGTTGCATCTGGGTATAAATCTATGTTAGTTGGTGTATATGTTGGATTATTGTAAATGTTATATTTCGAATTACTAGGGTTATGTTTTTTTTTTTAATTATTTCAAAAGTTACTTGTACCTCTTGACAAATTCCACTAGAGATAGAAGGTGAAAGAAACAGGTCTCCGGTCAAAGCTGAACTGCACGCAGGCAGCGATTGCCACTAAAAACGGGACTTTTAATATATGGATTTATTTATGAAAAGGTATGTATCCTCTTTTTGTGTTAATCTTGTTAAATAACTTCATCCACGAGTGTAAGTGCTAGCATTTTTTAATCACAAATAGAATTGGTTGAGTCTTAAAATACCCTATTCGTTTCTTATTTTTTAACAGCTACATAAATCATCCATCAGCTCATTTTTCCGAATTCATTCATTTTAAAATTATTATTATTATTATCATTATTAATATATTATCTTTTCGACAGCAATTTCACTACATTACCTAATTTTTAAATTATAGCGGATTGAAAGTTTTTCATATTTTGGCAATATTAAACGACATAAAAGTCTTTTATTTACTTGAATAGATGGACTATAATGAATGTCCTTAGTTGTTTTTCTTATCAATGTTTCTCTCATAATGTTATATTATCATATTTAAAAGTACGCTGAGGATACAAATTCAATTATTTGTATTCTCCGTCTCTATTATGCATTTGGTTATTCAAGTTATTTTACTATATTATTATTAGTAGTTGTCCAAAAATCATCCTAAACAGTTCTTTAATTTCATATAAGTTATTTTATCAAATATTTTGTAAGGGATGAAAGTGATGGTTTGAAGATTTAAAAATTTATAATAGTAATAAGTCATAATCTATTTACTAGTTTGACCAATTATTGCTATTGTTATTTTTTATAGCACGTATTATTGCAAGTGTCTCCTAAATTAATATACTTTTGAGAAATTTATTATCACTCAGGCTTGCTACCTAAATTATTATTATTTTTGTTGTCAATATAAAGGTGGAAATAAATGAATGTTTTATATTTTGCAAAATTCAATGTGTACAAATATATCTAGATGAAAAACTAAAATTTCTATGAAGATAAAGAAATTTATTTGAAAATAAATATTGAACATTATGGGCTTAACAAGTAAAAGTATAGAAAACTATTCACATTGTAGGTAGGTTACCTAATTGAAAAAAGTAAAATAATAATGCAATATAAGGTGAGATTTTTGCAAGGTGAGATTTAATAATTTGAATTTATCTTTAGTTAATACAGGACTTAAAGATATTCATTGTGTGATCAATCATATAATATAATACAATCTTTTGGATATAGGTACATTCATAGAATGTCTGAATATTGTTGTCTCACATACTTCAGTTGTATAATGTTCAACAAATTAGATTTGATTTTCAAGTTGATTTAATAGTGCTGTCTCTTTTCAGCATGTCATGCAAATGATGGAATGCATTGCTCAAGACTAAGTTCATTGTAATTGCATTCCTTTCGTCATCATACACGCGTTTCGGTCACTTATCTTGGTGTAGTGAATAATTGTACTTTCAGTGACCAGATAATGCTGCACCGTTCAATTAATTTCTCCCCAAATCGGATTAGTCCAGTAGTTAAAGATCGCATTACAAAAGTATTTAATCACTACCAAATACTCCAAAATTATATGTATTTTTTTTTTCCTTAATTGTTTTCTAAATTGTAATAATTTGAGAACATATGCCAACAAATTAAAAAAATAATAATAAGTGGGGGACAAATTATACGATGAAACTTTACACGAGGGATGAGATGACCGTTCTCCTTTGGTCATTCCCTGTGTGTTGGAGATTTGTTCCCTATTGTCTAAAGAAGCAAAAGCTAAGTGATTAAGTATATGAAATACAGTGTGTTTATTGTAATGTTATTGCAGCCACAAGGTGCTACTAACTGCCTAAGGTTAAGGGAAAGGCAACATGGCAGTGACCAAAGAAACCTTTGCAGCAGATAAAGGAGAAGCACCTAAATTGTACTATTCTTCTTTCCATTACATTTACTTGCATTGATGCACATGCAAGCTACTTTAGCAAGCCAAAAAAAGCCATTGCTTCATTATCTTTTCCCTTCATTTAACTAATCAAGGTTAACTAAAATGGCAACCCAAGTGATTGCATGTTATCCCCCACTCAACATTGGTGCTTTAATATTTGCTAATAGTCCAAGGGAACCAACTACCAACCAATACAAAATTGCCCCATATGCTCAACTAAGAAAACTACCCAAGAATATTCCTCTCTATTGTGTAACAAATAAGTTGAAAGTCACATATTTACATACACATATATAGCAATACCCATCAGGGTTTCCTATCGTTAGGCTACATCTTATTACTTTGGAAACACTAGTGGGAAAACTAGTTATATTTTACATAGACAAATGTACTTGATACGATTAAATCAAAACATTCATGTGTATGAACGCATTTACGTCTCCATCTGCATTTGATGGCTAGATAAATAGTGATTTTTGCTTTCCCTTTTTATTATCTACTTTTCTATTTTCACCTCCCCACACTTTAAAAATTGGCCAGTGACTTTTTTTTGTATTTGTTTATATCCCTGTCATCTTGTCAATACTGTTACTTCATATATACGAGTAGGTCACTTTTTTCTAGAGATTCCATTGGTCGTTTACACAGTATCTCGGGAACCCTTTTCTAAATTATTCAATATGGAAATGTCATGCTATCATGATAAGTAAAGCTTTTCTGCTGTTAACTTTTAAAATGGTGCCAAATGTGCTTTGTGTATTCATGGTATAAAATTATTTCCACAGTCAATCGACCAAAATTAAATATTTTTACTATGATAAAGTAAGATTAGTTTCGTTTCTTCCTTCTCCACTTTTTGTACTTTTCATCTCCACTTTTGCATGCTACTGTTAGTGATCATGTATAGAATTAAATGTTATAAATGTATAACATTTCTGAATTTAAATTTTGTTAGTGTAAACTCAAAGTGATTGAAGCCTGTAACTAACGCGTGGATACGTGGGTTTGGGAGAGGAAAATAATGGATTTCTGGTCACAAACATTAAAAAAAAAAAAAAACACTACGTAGACCACTACCGGACTACTTTCTCACAAATAATGAATTTACCGACATTTCAATATTAATTTTTATTACATTATTTCAATTTTCTTTTTGTGAGACAGAAGTTACATATATTATTTAAAAAACACTTTTACCACTGCTTTCTAATTAAAACTAAAGTGTAATTTTGGTGTCCTGCAGCTTTCTAATCCATTTTGTTGTTTATATGTTTTTGTTTGATCCTTCGTCATTAAGATAAAGCTAATCTCCCCAAAGAACACCCTATTAATTTTCTTACCTTAACAAAAAGCGTACCCCATCTGAATCCCCACCACCCACCCCACACACTAAAGTTTGCATCAAATGCTATCTCTTCTCTCCGCAGTTTTTATTTTTCCTAAAGTCAAAAGAAAAAACTTAGCATAAAAAACCCTAATTATATTTATCAATCACTTTTTCTAAAGGTTACCATCAAAACCTACTTACGTTCATTAAAAATTATTAATATTTTTTGTGACCAGTATGTTAAGTGAGATTAGTTTTCCAAAATCTTTTGCACTAATGGGCCCCACATTTTCCTTCCCCACTCCTTCAAATACCCCTCTCCTATGCTTCCATTCCTCCCTTTTCCCCTTCCTTCCTCCCTTTGGTTCACTCTTTTGAATTTCCCGGTTTTTTTTCTCTCTTATTTTTTTTCTCTTCTAATCCATGTTGCTCCACGAAGCGGTTCAGTTCCCGTGTTCTCCGGTTCACCAGACCATGCTGACCCAAAGTGAAATAGAAGACCTGTTTTCTCTCATAAACAAATCGAGAGACCCGGCCAGCCTGCGGTCCGGTTCGCAGGGATCGAACCGGACGGTTTACTCGTCAGAGGAAAGAAAGCTGAGACGCATGCAATCGAACCGGGAATCAGCCCGAAGGTCCCGCTACAGAAAGAAGAAGCATCTTGAGAACCTCACGAGCCAACTGAACCGGTTGAGAATCCAAAACCGGTTTCTCAAAAACCGACTCGCTTCAACCATGCACCAACACCTCCTACTTTCCCTACATAACGATCATCTTAAATCCGAAGCTATTGCCCTTATGGCCACTCTTTCTGATCTATGTGGAATCTTATTTTAGGTCCATGCTTTCACATTAATAACCCCTTCATCATAAAAACCAATTAAAAAAGCATTGACACTACATATATTTTTTTATATTAAACTTCTCTATGTTACTAGCTACATATATAATTATAGAATAAACTTCTCTATGGTTCACGCATCGAACCATCGAAAATTGTTGGTTGGTGCACCGAGGTAGGGGAAAAAGTAAGGAATGTCAGAGCTAGCTGGAAGGTACTCCTTTATGTTATTTTCTAGGGTTCATCTTTTTTTTTTCTCAATTTCTAGGTCTAGGAAGAGAAAAACATGGTTACGTACGTTCAGCGTGGTGGGTGAAAGAAGCCCCAGGTTCTTGGAAGTACGATGTGGGATTTTGAAGGTCTACCATGTTGTTACCTTTGTCTTTTGGGAACTTGTATTTGTAAATTTGTGCAGTATCAGCGAGTGGTGAAAACCATGAATAGGGTTTGGTCTTGGTCGAATATGTGGGATCAAGAAAGTCTCAATCTAATGTAATGTTGCAATGTAAATATGCTAGCTATTGGCAAATCAAGGAATCCATGCATCTTGTTTCCTAGTATTAATTTTTGTGTCTCTCTGCATAATGTTCATACCTTGGTGTAACAAAGAAACAAGTGGCAAAAAACTTGAGGTTGTGAGGTCATACATAGGACCTACACGTGAAGGATTGTTTCTAATCATGTGACGAAAAGTACTTTTTGTAGCAGCGATGTGACATGAGTTAACAAAATAAACAATAATAGTGTCTTTTTTTTATGGTATATTCGCCCAAGTGAGAGAAGAAAGAAAGAAACAGATGACACCTGTGATGTAATGAAAGGAGATCAAAAGCATGAGAGCATTTCCTTAATAAAATCATTTATAGGAATCTTAAAGTAAAAAGAATTCGAATATTAGATCATTAGAATAAAAAGTAATCTTTTAATATTGATAATATATATTTTTACAAGCTTAATATTTAATTATAATAATTAAATTATTTTTTAAAATTGTAAAAAATTAAAGCATAAATAAAAAGATTAACACTATAAATTTTATAAAATCTAATTATTGGAACAAATTTATAAAAAAATATATAACGTGATAATATCTACCTAAACCAAAATAAAATTACAAATATTTCGTACTGTAAATGCTCTAAAATTAGGGATTATGAGTTTGCATTTAATTTTACTGTTAAAACTTAAATATTACATTTCCGCACAATAAATATTTATAGTTTTTGTACTATATAAGTAGCAGGTGTTATTCAACAAATACCATTACCCCATTAATTAAGGGTGTCTTTTGACGAGATATTTCATTTTGTTCAATATTTTCCACAATTTCACATATTTTTACTGTACCTTACACAATACCTTCTACCATGTGTGTAAAAAACTTAATTTTATTGCATTTTGAAACTAAAAATAGTATTTAAAACGAGGAACCAAACACGCATACTGTTGACACTTCCAAACAAAACAAAAATGAAAGAAAGTTACATATGTGAGTCTCTTTCTGTGTTATATATATGATTTCTTTTAATATAACAGGTAAGAAATCTAAATATGGTGTGTTAAAACATATTAATAATTTAATCTGTGACATTTTTTATAAGCAAATTATTATAACATTAAAAAAACTGCGGAGATTTCAAAGGAACAATATATGTTAGCGAAGGTGGTGGTCTTGATAAGCTTTACTTTGGCCCCATTTGTTCACTTCAACCTTTCATTTAATCTATGTAAGTGTTCTATTTTATCGTTTTTCATTTTTAACGAAAGGTATCATAATTGATTTTACAACTTAGTAATAAGCTCAAACAAGTAGTGAAAAATAGTATAAATAGTGAATTGATGAATACAAATCTCTTATATCAATTAAAGACTTCTTGATGACGTGAAAGATTCACTAAAGGAAAAATACATAATGTTGAAGATACTCAAACTATATAGTATAGTTTTTTATATGAATTATTTACTATATATTAATAAAAAATTTATTTTTCAATCATATATTTCAATTCTTATATAGTATTTCTTTATTAAATAGACACTATTATATATCATCATCTCTCGTTACATAAACTAGTAAATTTATTGATTGGAAATATATAAATAAGAACGTTAATAACACATATTCCAACATACTCATTCTAAAAAATATTCCTTATTATTGCTCAAAAATTCATTACAACATACAAAAACATGAAAGGAACCTATTCAATAAGAAGTTAAAGCAATAAAATTATTTTTCAGTGAATTTCAAACAACGATGGAAAGTATGTTTGGAAGAGGGCATGAGAATGTATTACTAGTACATCTCAATTGTAATAATTTAATTTGTAAAATCATATGCTAAATTAAATTTTAATTTTTGCTTAAAAATTTGTGAAAAGGGTTAATTAAAATGATACGTAATAATGTAATTAATGCCTTTATTTATACCGAACTTTTTATTTTCTTAATGCCTTTATTCATATCAATTGGTGAGGGAGACTTATTCACATTAAAAAGTCAATTATTTCATCAACAAACTCATATATATAAAGATGTAAGTTAGAATAAGGCATTATTAGTGGACAACATCAAAATATTTTTGAGCCTTATGCATTTAACTGGGAAGACCTCCATCCAACCACAGAAATATTAGATAGTGATGCATGAAGAAGGAGTCTCTATTAGGTTAAAAGTTATAACCTACGGGTTGCTCTTTTTGTCCAAGTGCAAGGAACGAACTTGAATTTAGGATTTGTAGCCCCATGAAATCCTCAAAGAATCATCACAGAAAGTTTGTTAAAAGGAAATAAATAAATAATAAAAGAATATTGATAAAAACCCAATTGGCCATAACAAGATCAACAAGTGTTATTGTCCTATTGGTGCTTTCTTGTTAGTTGACCAAGGTTAGTGGCACATTGGGGATAATTGCTTCCATAATCTTTTTATGCTAATATATTTAACAACTTTTAGATTTGCCCACATAAAAGAAAAAAAAAAGTAGTGTTGTCTTTGTATGATAATTTTTTAACTTGATCTAAAGAAGTTATAAGCGATAAAAGGAAAAATAACTAATATTATTTTTTATTACTTCCTCTTTCTAATATTTTATAGTATTGAAAATAAAAAATAATAATATTTTGAAACTACGGAAATGTTAGAGAATGATTATGATTTGTAAAAATACACGTGTTTATATTTTTAATAAAAATATTTAAAAAATATATGAATAAAATAAAATTTTGGATTTGCCGCTAATTGCCTTGTGTTTATTCCACTTTCTTCAAAGGCAAGTTCTTAGAGATAACCAGACACTTGTTTAGTCGAAAGGTTTAGATAAAAAGCAATGCTATCTTTTGACCTAATAACGCGGATTAGAAGCATTGACAATGATTTGTAGGATAGCTTTAATCTTATAAAAGCTTCATTAACACAATATATTCCTTATTAAATAATGAATCCATGATTGTGTATTAACTGTGTGGTCTAATGAAAAAAATCCCTCCATGTCAAATTACTATACAAAATTACAGTTTGAATATATTTTTCTTCATACTTGTGTTGTATTTTAATTCCCAATAAAAATTTTGTTTCAGTCTCTATAAAATTCCTTTTTCTATTTTTTATTTTTATTATTTTGTTTTAGTCTTTCTAATAATTTCTCTTTGTTTTAATCACTATATATTATGATCATTTAACATTAGTTTTTTTTTAAATTATTTATTCGGCACTCAAAATAAATGCTCTACATATAAGAAAATAAATATATCAGAACACCTAAAATAAAATAAAAAGAAAAAAATACAGACAATAAAAGTCAAACAAAATTTTTAGAAATAAAAACAAATATGACTGTATTTCAAAAACAAAAATATATTTAAACTTAACTTATTATAGGCAGACAAATTCAAGAGTTAAGCATGATGTGTCAACACGATGATTGATTTTTGTAGACCACGAAGACATTCATTTTATTTGGGTAGTAAGAATATCCTACGTGAATTGATTTAAAAATATTTAAGAAAATACTATTTTAGTATTGAAAAGTAAAGTATTAAAATACGGGGTTTAAATTTATAATATTAAGAACTTAAGATTAGTAGAATACGGTTTTAATAGTAATGCGTAACTATAACATTATATACTTATTGTTGATTTGAAAATTTTAAATATAGATTAAAATTACCAAAATAATTAAAATTTTAGTTAGATATTTTATTAAGGTTAAAAGATGATCATTTAATTTAATATAAAAATAACACGCGTTAAAAAAGAAGATACATAATTACAAGAGAGAAAAAAATGTATAAAGATTATTACTTTTTAAAGAATTCTGAAATTCATAATATAGGTATAAATCAAAATCCTTCTAATATTTCCAATGGAAGGCTTTTTCCTATTGGTTACCATGCGTTTAAATTGCGCATGCTTACTTTTTGAAAGTGAAAATGCGCATGCGTTTAATTTGCCAGTTTTACACTTCTAAACTCGTTCAGAAATTTCAAATCTTCAAAAGCTCAAATGGGAACCATCTCATTATATTAAACGAGAAATTACGTCAGTTATTTGCATGCACTATTAAATAGAACAGGGAAGTTACTGTGTAATGCCTAAACAGAATAAAAGTATTACTCAAAAACAAAAACAAATAAACTCTCTTCTATTGGTCCATTAAATGACTAGGTTGAAAGAAACTTAAGTCTTCAAACTCCCATACAAAATGAATTTAGGATTAGGGTCCAAGTCGGCTTGGTCTATTACAAGACTTAATTAACTTTTAAATATTTTTAAAATTACATAAGTTTCTAAAATATTTTAAATTGTAAATTGATTTATAAATATTGTAAAATAATTATAAATTAATTCTTAATTAATTAATATTATTTGTAACTTAATTGGAAAGTTAAGATTCAACTTAACTTGTCTAAATGGGCCAACCCAACCTAACATGAGTTTAGCCTCACCCAACATCATCAAACATAGATTCAACTTTGATCATTCTGAATTTACATGACATGATCTGAAACTATCTCGATATAAGTCTAACTTAACTCAAACTAAAATGAACTCAACTCAACCTGACTTAATATTACCCAACTCGATTCTACTTGGTTCTATCCCCTGTGAATATGATTTGATTTAACTAAATATAAATCTGACTCGACTAAATCGATTATAAATTAGACTTAACTTAACTCGATCAAACAATGATACGACTTAACTCCATCTGAAAGTTACCTACTTGACTCAAATTGACCTAAAAAAATAAAATGACTTAACCTAAAATGACTTAACATGAGGTGATATCGCTCAATCCAATTTTATCTATTCATATTAACAAGTTAATAACACAAATACATCATTTCTTGATCTTTCAATGTCAATTTTATAAACTCAAAATCATAAAATAATAAAATTGTGATTTTTTTTTTATATATTACTTAATTTGAATTTCAAACATTTATTTAAATTCCCAACAACATATACCATGTCAGAACCTTAAGATATTCATGTTGCTTGCTGCCGGAGCAGATTTAGTTCTTTTGGATCATATGAGAGCATTCAGTTCTTGCTTGTTGTAAATGCTGATTTAGTTCATATAGAATATTGCTTCATGGTATAACTATCTTTACAAAAGTCTTCAAGAATTGAGAATTTAGATGTGAAATGCAATATAATTCCAGTGAGGTGCTTCCCACATTAACCTTAAAGAAGAATCTTTATACTTTTTTTTTTCTAGACCTACATCTCTACTTTGTATTGTTTATCAATAGGTAATGAAAATGACATTTAATTTTTTCTTTTGGTTTTAGAATAAATTTCCTCATACTAACTTCATAATTTTAGTTAGTGGTGAAATATGAGTAATTAAGTCTAAATGTACTTATTATATAGATCGAACAATGAATTAAAGCCGAAGATGAAGGAAGAGAATTGTGGCCAAGAATTAAACAGATATAAAGGGAGAAAAGAATGGAAGATAGCACCCAACTTCAAGGAGAGCCCATGCTTTTATCCAGTAGAGATGCATTCTTACTGTATCTCCATACTTTCTCTTCGCACCTCTATAAATTTATTTAAATAATCACTGTATCCTTAATGAAAAAATTAAATAAATTTTATACTTTTTAACTTTTTTATTTTAAATTTCATAATCCAAAATTAAAAAATTATATTCTGCATTTTACAATTCAGAATATAAAAATAATTTATATTTCAAATTATATAATCTAAAATAAAAAAATTATATGTTAAATTATATAATCTAAAATTTGAAAAGAATTATATTTTAGATTGTATAATTTATAATAAAAAAGTATGTTCCAAATTTTATAATTTAAAATAAAAAGTTATATTTTAAATTGTATAATCATTTTCGATATTTTAAAAATATGCAGGTAAACCTCATGGAGGTGCAAGAAGTAGAGAGAGAAGCCTTGTTTTCGTAAGCCCGTCTTTCGGCCCACGGATCTGATTTTATAATCAAAGAGAGAAAATGAAGTTACACTTAAAACATTATTCTGATACTAACATGTTCGCTCATCATCATAACCTTTGTTTGTAATACTTAAAAGTTTTTAATCGTTCATTAGTCAAAAATAAAATAGGATTAATCTCTGACCAAACAGACTTAAGGAAACCCATCGCAGGGAAAAAAAGAATAGTAAGGTTAGAATAGTTCAAATCAGATTGTACGATGGTTGGTTAAATTACAAAATGAGATGAAGTATAACTCAAAGAGAAATTTAAATTTAAAAAAAATAAATAAAAATTGAAAACATAATTTATTATTTTAATTGGAGTGTGATTTGGTTTTTTTATTTGAGTTCCATTTTGGCAACACCTAATTTTATCCGGATTTACTTAATAATTTTTCAAAATATTGATAATAATAAAAATCTCTTTAGTTAACCTTTTAGGTTTTGTTCTTATTTTCTTTCATTTTTCAAAAAAAAAATGTTTATTTTATTTTTCTTTTATTTTCGTTATCGAATAAAAATATGGTTTAATTTTTATCTCTTTCTCATTTTAAGAAAAATAAAAATAATAAAAGGCAAAATATGTATAATCTTCATTTTTGTAGATTTGATTTTATCTCATTCTTATATTTTACCTTCTTTATAAAAATCAATAAAAAAACAAAAAAATATTTCATTTTCATATGCAATTTTATTTTACGTTTTCTTTTCTAAAAAGTTAAACATTACACAGAAAAAATTTGAATTTGGAGGAAGTTTCTTTCTTTTGCCTAGAATCAGTGTGATCTTTTTCTTCAGCAGGCTGCACCATCCTTATTTCAGAAAACTCCAAATCCTTTTATGTTATCCTTTTATGTTCAGTGTTTCTGCCTGTCCTCCCCTCTGCAATGCTTCCCTGTTTCCTTCTGCAACCAAGATTTCCCCTTTTTAACTAATTTCCCCCTGCCAAGCTTTCTGTTGTTGCCAAACATTGCTTGTTCTTAGTCAAAATTGTTTTGTGCCTGTAAATCTCAGACCAAGTCAACTCTGTAGCTTTTTGTCTTTCTTTGGCTGAGGATCCATATAGACAAGCGGGGGGTTGTCTCGACCTCAGGGCATTAAGTTCTGATTCTTGCGACTCTCTAAAATTTTCTTGCT
>Ga0209700_100768_pt1 | contig 64102 bp, 21 predicted proteins | sample SiratroredBW_FD_187528 | JGI IMG/M metagenome (GOLD analysis project Ga0209700, IMG submission 187528) | Root nodule microbial communities of legume samples collected from California, USA - Siratro red BW (SPAdes) (version 2) | ecosystem: Host-associated > Plants > Roots > Nodule | place: USA...
TATATATATATATATATATATATATATATATATATATATATATATATATATATATATATATATATAATTATCCGATTTGAGTATAGATGTTTCATGGAAAAGGTTGAGATTTTTGTTGTTCTTGTTGACCCTGATTGAGTTTGAAGTGGTTGTGTGTTTAAGGCCAATTGCCAAAGAGAATAGGAAACTTGGTGAATTCATACTTCAGACATTTCATATTCCATTGATATACAACACAAAGTTGATCGTTTTGTGGGTTAAGGCACATATGTATGCTAATTTTATTTATTTATTTATTTTTTTCACCATTGTAGAGAGCTGATATCATGGCAGTTGAAAAGTCTGGAATTGCCAAAGATGTTACAGAAGTGAGTTTCAGCTCTTTGATCACATTTTCGATGTATTTTTTAAAGTGTTGTTCCCCTGTTTTGGTGTTTGTTACCAGTATACATACTGATGTCTGTTGTTTTATTTGATGAAGTTGATTGGTAAAACCCCATTAGTATATCTGAATAAAATCACGGACGGTTCTGTTGCCCGGGTTGCTGCCAAACTGGAATTGATGGAGCCATGCTCAAGTGTAAAAGACAGGTAATGGTTTGGGTTCCTTTCACCTTGCTACAATCAATTGAGTTTTGGTTCTTGCTTTCAGATGTTTTGGAATCACTTTCTGATTTTGTTCTATGATAAGCACTGTAAATTCAGGATTGCGTTTAGTATGATTGCTGATGCTGAGGAAAAAGGAATTATCACACCTGGACAGGTTAGTACAGAGAAATTGCATAGAATTGGGCATCAGTAGTGTAGCTGCTTTTTATTGCCAGCTGTTTAAGTCACAAATAACTTATCGTGTGTAATAGATGAAGTCTAAATGTCCTATAATTTTCCCTCAAGAGAGCTCTATTTTGAGATTATTCTGTTTCCTTTATTTCTTTTATGATGTTTATGTTGTTTGTGTATGAAAGCGATCTCATGATGAATAGTAAATGTCCAAGTTTTCTCATATTCAACTTACAAAATAAACTTCACTAAATCACATAGCAGTTATTCAAAGTAAGGTCTATGAAACACTGGTAGGCGTTAGGTTAGTTTCTGCTACAACTTTTGTGTAAAAATACTAGGAAGTGAACGAGAGAAAATAAAACAAAATTGTTTGTATTAATTTGGTGTAACCCTGAGTTCACAAGTATCATTTGTGCTGCATGTGTGTTATCTTACTTTACTGAAGAGTACCCTCATTGAGCCAACGAGTGGCAATACTGGCATTGGATTAGCATTCCTGGCAGCAGCCAAGGGTTACAAGCTTATAATTACAATGCCTGCTTCAATGAGTCTTGAAAGAAGAACCATTCTTCTGTCTTTTGGAGCTGAGTTGGTTCTGACAGATCCTGCAAAAGGAGTGAAAGGGGCAGTTCAGAAAGCCGAAGAGATATTAGCTAAGACTCCCAATGCCTATATACTCCAGCAATTTGAAAACCCTGCCAATCCTAAGGTAATCTACAAATTTGTTCGGTAATTGTAGCAGTGGATGCTTGACAACTTGGGTGACACATTTTGTTATCATTGTGTTTGTAGGTGCATTATGAAACTACAGGTCCCGAGATATGGGAAGGCACAGGAGGGGAAGTTGATGCACTTGTTAGTGGTATAGGTACTGGTGGCACCATAACGGGTGTAGGAAGATTTCTTAAAGAGCAGAATCCTAATATAAAGGTTAGTTTTTTAAATTTGCATATCTTTAAATATAATTTTAGAAATCTGTGCATGTAATTTTTCTTGAGAATGGAAAGATGTATTTTGGTTATGATTTACAGCTGAAGCGGTCGTCCCTGTCATTGTTTTTGTTTATTTATATACTTATTTTATTTTTATGAAGCTATATGGTGTGGAACCAGTTGAAAGTGCAGTGCTCTCTGGAGGAAAACCTGGTGAGTAAGACATTCTTTGCATAAATATTTGAAAACTGTCAAAATCTGCATTTTGAATTATTTTTCACTCGACCTACAAAAATATTGGCCAACGGTGTGAATAACATAAGGCATCATCTGTAGGGTACTTGTAACCCCAAGATAACAAAAAACCTACATAAATCATGATTAACTATAATATCACACAATTTTAAATATTAATTTCATGCAACATGAAATACTAAATAAATCAGAACGGAAATTCTTATGATAATATTTTCATTGAGCATAAAATATTACAAGTAAAATGAATGAAAAAACTCATAGGAGGAAATTCTAAAATTTCTTAGACAAACAGAATAACCCCTAAACAAAGCATTGATCCTTAAATATGTTATTCCACTCTGCAGCACTTGAACTATCACATGCTTTCCTTAAAGAAATTTAATATGTTCATTCCCTGAAAGTTATATCTCTAAATTATAAGTCTGCTGCTATATGTTTTCCTGATTGTTTTCCCTCTAATAGTTACCTATTTACACGCTGAATGGTTTTTCTTTATAATAAAAGATGAGAGTTGAGATAAGAACATGCTATTTAAGCTGTTGCTGATAAGCAGATTGCCATTGTGAACATCTAGGTCCACACAAGATTCAAGGGATAGGTGCTGGCTTTGTCCCTGGAGTATTGGAAGTTAGTCTTTTAGATGAAGTAGTTCAAGTAAGCTTTTAATGTTTTCTGAATAGTCATTATATTTTTCAAGGCTTAACAGAATAATACATCACGAAATATTATAACCTTATTCTGAAGTTGTTATGCAATGTGCAGTTTTGGGAAACAATGAGAAAACTCCTCTGTTTATTATTTCATGTGAACATTGATAAATAACTTCAAATTCTTAATATATGGGTTTTATACTGGGTGTTTCTTGTTTTAATACCAATTTGCTGATATTGATGCATTATGCCCACTTTGGTTTGAGCAAGGCCGATTTTTGCAACTGATAAGGCATTTCATGTTAGGTGCATATTGTTTATTATTTTTGGGGTACCAAATAAAGGTGGTAAGGAAGTTATGGTGCCCATTGAGTTGTAGTTTCTGCTATACAATTGTCCTACAAAGTATAATCGTTCTCTCCTTCCCTGCACAAGTCCTGAGTTCGGAAAAATTTGAATGGCACCTTTGCATCATGTTAACTCTATTTTCAAAAGATAATAATTGTCATTATATGCATTTTTTTGGACATTTGTAACCGTTTAAGATTTGTTAAATAACGGATGTATGATTTGGCAGATATCAAGCGATGAAGCAATAGAAACTGCAAAGCTTCTTGCACTTAAAGAGGGCCTATTTGTAAGTTCTAAACCTCCAACAGATAATTGAGCCTATTCCTCTAATAGCTAGCTATCTATTTTGTCTCTTTTATGATTTTGGAAAACCATACGCTTATGTTACAAATTTATTCTATAATACCTGTACAGTTTGTTGAACCTATACTTGAAATATTACTGTAGGTTGGAATATCATCTGGAGCTGCGGCTGCAGCTGCCATTAAGATAGCAAAAAGACCAGAAAATGCTGGAAAACTTATTGTTGTAAGTTGATCACTTCCTGTACAAATGTCTATTAAGAACTTGCAACAGAGTCCCATGTTTTTGTCAATATATTATCTTGTTTGTTTAGTTTTGATTGATGACAACTGAGATTACGAGTCATGAGCATTATTTTAGAAGTTTCACTTAATGGACAGTTCCGTTTTGATATGGTACAGGTTATTTTCCCAAGCTTTGGTGAGAGGTACCTGTCCACTGTGCTGTTTGAATCAGTCAGACGGGAAGCTGAGAGCCTTACTTTTGAATCCTGATTTCAAGTGGTGGATTTAGATGGCGAAGTCAGTGATCCTTGTGATACAGATTGCGATTCTGAAATAAAAATTACTTCAGAAGAAAATAAAGGAAAATTTGTTACTTATGCAGCAGACTTCTGAAATTATTTAGAATTCGACTTTTTTGTGAAATATAATCTATGTTTTTTATTCTCTTCTGATCATGAGGAATGAGTGCATTCAGCATCTAGAATAATAGCAATGAAAATTACCACTATACAAGTTAAATTTTACCATCAAACTTGAAAGTCTAAATAAACTCTCGAACTATAGTAGACTCCCAAGAGTTTTCCTGACATAAAAATCTATTAATGACATATATGCATAACATAATACACCAGTAATTCAATATTTCCACTTCATAATAGAGTATGATAGTGCTAAATAAGATTAAACTACATAGATGATTAAATCTGTGAAACCACGTAAACCCAAATTTTTGGCATAAAAGTAAAACATAGATGGTTGAAAATTTTTTACGTCCATGCAATTCTAGGCTACTAAGTTGGTAGACAAATTGTCGCCATGCATATTTAATAACCATGTTCATCCTTTTACCATAAACAGCAAGTCATTCCATGGGCTTGATGCATCCCTATATTGTAACTCCTCATTTGAGAGAGCTAGAAGCAAGATTATTCTATTATGAGAGAGAGTATAGTGTTCTCTACTTGTATTAAGATAGGGGTTGTAGTTTTTCTTCCACTTAGTGACAATACTTCTCTACTCTTGCCCCCATGCTTTATCTTTTAGCTAAGATATTATTATGTTACTATAGTACCCAATAATAGTAGTATCAAAGTGAATAGGTTATTGATATCATTCCATTGTGATGCAGACTAGTATAGTTTCGATGAAAATTCATAATATGCTTTGTGGTTGCAATATAGTCTTATTTGTCAAATCAGAAAAGAGTTTTTCTTCTTATATATAATATAAAAATGCATGTATAAGAAAGTTCTAGGAATAAAGACTTAGTATTTAAGTGTATCTATTGATAATTCAACTTTCTTACTTGGGAACTCACCTAAGGTACTAGTTTAGTGCCTACCATCATTATTTCAATAGGTGATACTGTTCCCGTTTAAAGTTGAAAAGCCAATTCAATGAAAAACAATAAAATAGTGTGAACTTTTGGCAACAAAAAAAAAAAAATGAGACACCAAAGGTCATGGGAATAATTTTTTCCTGTGGGAATTAAAGATAAGGGCAACTTTTGGAAAGAAATTTTTCTAGATGCAATTAAAAGTAGATCTGCATATATAACTGATGGAAAGTGGTAAGAGATAGATGACAACGTTCCAGCCAATTTGCACCTTACAATAGAAGATTCAATGTTGTCTAGCCATACATAGAAGAAGACCACAAACGTGAGTTGGGATGTTGTTATTATAAAATTGTACAATATCAAATCCCTTCACACTAGAATATTCTTAAAGAGAAAACTTCACGTTCTTCAAGTATCCACCAAAATATTTGTAAAGAAAAAACTTTATATTCTTTGAATGTCCGCATTGATGACAGATCGCAACAACTATCTAAATACTATATGTGCTCAACATTCAACGTCAAATTTCAACATAGTAGAATAAGTACTCATATTGTTGATGTGATTAGTCATTGATGTTGACTCACTCATTCAACATAATTTTCTCTTTAAGAATAGTTTGGTATGAAGTGACTTGACCATCTACAACTTGATGAAAGTATCCCAAATTCCTTTTGTAGTGTTCTACCCTGCAACAGTGAACAAAGTTGAATCTACCATTGCAAAGTGTAAATTTCCTACAACATTGTGATACATCTCTTTCCATTTTGCATCAATGATACCTACAAGGCCACCTTTAACTGCATCAAGATTTTTTTTTTTTAAATTGCCCTTATTTTCAATTTCATAAGAAAAGAATCGCTCCCTTTGTACTTCTTTATCTCATTTTATTGTCATCGTTTCACATTACTTTTTTAATTAAACCGGCTAATGTAACTTTGACCATGAATAATACCGCCTACTAGAAAAATGATTAGTAAACCATGATATTGTACACCACGGAAGTTCTCAAGAGAGAGATGAGTCACATATGGATACACTTAAATATCAAATCTTTCCTTATAAGAACTTTTCTAAACATGCACTATATCCAGTAACTATTTTTTTTGATGTGGCAGATTAGACATACTACGAATTTTTACCAGCATTGTACTAACGTGCATCACAAGCAAAATAATATCAACTTATTGGCTTTGAGACCAACACTGGGTATCATAGTAACATAATAATATCTCACGCTTAACATTATAGATGTGAAAAATAGGAATTGTGTAATTACAAAAAGTAAACAGAATTAAAAATGGAATTAATTCTTTTATTAGTTGCTTAGAAAATAAGTAGTCTAATTCTGGCATAAAAATAGTTTTAGCTTTGCAAGCAAGAATTATAAATAGAATCTTCAGTACACAATTTTGGGGTAATCAATAATCATTTTCAGAGTTCAGTGTCCTCTACACTTTCTAAGAGAGTTGTGAGTGAGTGAATGCAATCAAGGTTGAAGCTAACCAACCTTTGAGTGTTGCAAATTGACACAATATTTTTACTTCTCAATTGATAAGGCATAAGCGAGAAAGACTAGAGAAGTATTTTCACAAAGTGGAAGAGACCTAAAACTACAAGGAGATAACAATTACACACTCTCTCTTGTAATAAGAGAATACACTCCCTTAGATCACTCTTACTTCTAACTCTCTCAAATGAAGAGCTACAATTTTGAGATGCATCAAGCTCACAAAATGACTTGCTATTTAGCCAACTGATGAGCATGGTTTTTAAATGCAATGTAGAAATTTTTCTATTTTCTAACCAACTTACTAGCCTAGCAAGCATACATGTAAATTTTTTTTCAACCATCCATTTTTTACTTTTATGTCACAAAATTAGCTTTATGAGAGTGTATTCGTTTCCATTCAGTTGCACCAAACTGCACTAGTATCTCAGTCAAAAAACTTGTGAACAATTTAATCATACCTCAATATAGTATCAAAAGCATTAGCTTAAGACAACATTCATCGATCCCCCCCATGTCTTCCAACTCTGAATCATCGCTGACTCCTGAAGCATATACTATCTCGTATGTAAATGAAGATACCCTGTGTGTGTGCAATGCTTACAATAGAGATAGCCTCAATCTAAGGCCCTCGAGTACGTTTGTGTGAGACCAAACTGCATCCTCCATAGATTTTCATTGTCCACACCAGCTTATAACCTTGATACAACTCTGAAGCAGCAGCTGCAATGTTTCCCATATATAACACTTTCTACACATTTCCCATTCTTGTAAGAGAACTCCTTGTTGTGACATCATCAGAAGTTGAAACCCTGCATCCACTCACTCACTGCCACACCGCAGCCCCTAAATTAAGGCATGTCCTGAACCACACCAAGGTATAAACCGAGTCACTAAATTTACAGCCACATTGGTCACAATCAGATAAAATTGTCTGTTTCCCACCTCAACCACCAAAAAGTATGTAATGCCCCCATCCAAGGCACAAGATCCTATTAATACCAACTACAGCACAGCACATACCAAAATCAAATCAGCCTGTCAGATACATAAATCACCCTGCAGAATCCCTTGTCAAACTGTACCATGTAAACACCCTGAATAAGCACCCGTCACAGAATGCCCATACTTGTAGAATGGTACATCATCCCCCAAACCCCTGCACAGTTTATTACGAAATTGCAGACACGCCGTGAAAGTAACAATTGATCGGCATTCACCATCAGCATGGGTACAGAGAACCAGATGTGTTGCTTAAAATATATTCTTTGAGGCAAATGAAATAATGTGAGCATGGAAATATTACCAATAATCTTTACAAGAACACCAACCATCCTTAAAATGATGAAAACGACTATTATCTCTCACAATAATTTCTCTTCCAACAATTTTTGAGATGAACTTAATGGCACTATGACAATCTGCACAAATCCTAAGATTTTTTGTAATACGTATGGGCACTCCATGAGGGAGAGTTATGAGGCCAAATGCTAGAGCAATCTTCTCACTGTGGTACCATACTTCTGAAGCCTTTTCTTCTTCTTCTAAATCAAAGAGTGATAGATTGGTATCAGGAACATACCCAGCTTTCTTCATCTCCCCTCTGAGCTTAGCTAGCATCGCCTGAATTTCAGAGTTCTTTTCATGAGAACTATCCTTTGCTTGGAAAACATGGACTCTATTTTTTACAGCAACCCAACTATAACCAACATTCTTTTTTATACCAATATCTTTCATTTCTTTCCTAACAATAGTGGCTTCTTCCCATCTGCATTTATCAATTACAAGCATTAGCAAATGAACCATAAACAATGTTAATTCAGAAGGAAGAGACAGTTTTAGTTTTAGCTAAACATGTTAAAGCAACTGCAGAAAATGAAAACCACCACAACAATAATACTAGCCTTATCCTACTAGATGCAGAAAAATGAAAAAGAAAGTAAATTCTTTTGAGACTAATTAGGATGCCCAGCTTATTCTACAATATAAAACGAACAATTCAGCTAACTTGTCAATTCTATCCAAGAAGGAAACTTAGTTATCATAATTGTCAATTTTTACCTGCCAGCAGATGCAAGCATGTTGGAAAACACTACATGGTTGCCAGAGTCATCAGGATCAAGCTGGAATAACTTTTCGGCTGCAATTTTCCCCAACTTTGTTTTCCCATGCATCTTACATGACCCGAGTAGAGCTCCCCATACAGATATAGTGGGAAGAATTGGCATTGTTTTAATAAATTCATATGCACGATCTACCAAACCAGACCTCCCTAGAAGGTCCACAATACATGCATAATGCTCAGCGCCCGGTTCAATTCCATATCTCCCTCTCATGGATTCAAATATATGCAAACCTCTCTCCACTGCCCCTGCCCTACTACACGCTGACAATACCGAAACTAGTGTAACATAACTCGGTGCTATACCAAAGCTGCTCATCTCCTCAAATAAACTCAATGCCTTGTCAACATCGCCCAAATGTGCATATCCACCTATCATTACATTCCAAGTGACTAAGTTCCTCTCAGGCATTTCTCTGAATACTTGCTCTGCGTGCTCTATACTTCCGCATTTTCCATACAAATCAACAAGTGCACTCCCAACAAATATATTCTCCTCGACACATGCTTTAACAGCAAGAGCGTGAACTGACCTGCCCAATTCAAGCCCTCCAAGCTCCGCACACGCACTGAGTACACTCGAGATCATAAAATCTGTTGGCTCAACTTCCTTCCTTGCCTTCAGGAAGACCGTACACGCTCTCTCTTCCTCGTGGTTTTGCACAAGAGCAGCAAGCATAGAGCACCAGGAAACAACATTCCTTCTGCCACTGCCAATTCTACTGAAAACCATTTCAGAGGACACGATGTCCCCACATTTTCCATAGAAATCAATAAGCCCATTGGAAACAGAAACATCCTCCCGGTACCGGCTCCGAACTATAAATCCGTGTAACTGAGTCCCGAGCTCCAAACTCACCATGTCAGCACACGCATTGAGAAACACACAAAATGTTATCGCATTTGGCTCTCCACCCACACAAAGAAACTTTTTAAACGCGGCAACTGCATCCAAACACCGCCCATCCTGAACTGCATTGGAAATATACGCATTCCACGTGGCCAAGTTTCTGTGCGGCATTTCCTCGAACATGTTACGAGCCTCGACTCGAAGGCCGGTTTTGCTGTACATGTCAAAGGCGCTGCACCCCACAAACACGTCCAATATATTTCCACCTTTTAGGGCGAGGGCGTGAAGCTGCTTTCCAGTAAAGGGCATGTGCAATGAGGCCGAGGCTTTGAAGACACAGGGAAACGTAAAGTCGTTAGGGAGAACAGACTCGCGGCGCATGTTAGAGAAGTGGAGGAGCGCCGAGGTGAAACGACGGTTGTGAACGCAGCCGGAGATGATAGAGGTCCAGGTGACGACGGTGCGGGGGTTGGCGATTGAGAGAACGAGTTCAGCTGAGTTGAGACGGTCGAGTTTGGAGTACATGTTGACGAGGTGGTTGCAGAGGAAGGAGGAGAGAGGGGTGTCATGGGTTCTGAGGATGAGCGCGTGGACGGCACGGCCAAGCAGGGAAGAGTGGGTTGAAACAGCTGACTCCAGCAAAGAACCAAGCAGGTTTGGAGAAGGCGCGTTCATGGATATGGTGATCGGAAAACTGAGTGCATTCTTTTCAGCAAGCTTTGGTTTTCTTGCATGCCATTACAATTACTTTAACATCGGTTTATCCTTAAGTTTTGTTAGGGTTTAATTGAGCTTATGTGTGGGGTCTAAATAATATTTCTTTTGTTTATGTAAATAAGGTTCAAAGGTGATATTACTTAGTTGATAATTAAATAAAAAGGAAAAAAACTTTTTTTTCTAATTTGACTTGTTTTATCATGAAAATAAATAAAAATAAGGCAATTTCATTCCAAACATGAAAAAAATATATTATAATTTTTAGAAGTAAAGTTTTCATTTTCTTTTTTATTACTTTTTTTCTTCTCTTTTCTTATATATGCTAATCACAGACTAATAATACTACTAGTCAAAAAAATTCTCACAATTATTTTAAATTATTATTCTCTTAAAAAAATAATGTTTTTAACTAATTTCCTCTCAATTTCATTTTTTTTATTTCTATCTTTAAGTCAAATTTCAATAGTTTTTTTCTAAAAATAAACTATCAATGTTAGGATAGCATTACGTCAAAAATCTTATTTTCCATTGTAAAATTAAAATGTATCTACATGTTTAAAGATATTTATTTATTTTAAATTTAACTATAATATGTTTTATATATTGGGAAATATTTTTTTAACGTTTATTATTTAAATATAAATATTTATCATATATACAATACAGGCTAAAGCGTTAGTATAAATTTTATTTATCTTCATTCTTTTTCAAAAAAAAATGTTCCAAAAGAATAATCTAATAACAGTTATTTCATCTTATTCTACTTTATTCAATTCTATAAAAACAATTATTCATAATCTTTAAGAGAATTTTGCAACGTAACCCAGCCTTACAAGCTCTATTTCCCAATTTATCAAGAAACTCTGTATTAAAATAAATAAATTTGATTTTAACTCATTATTTTTTTTCCTTCCTTTTTATCCAATTAAAACATCTTTAAGCTAAATAAACGTTGGGTTTTAAAAATTATTTTTTTTTGCTTAGAAAAATTATATTAATGTATGAATTGTTATTGTTATCATTTTGTTATTTATATCATGATATATTAAATGAACTAATTTCATATAATTTTTTCATAATTTTGTACATAGATATAATATATTGTAAAAAAAGTGTATTTGACAATCCTTGTTGAACTATATTTAAACCAAAATAAAATAAAATAGAGTCTTCACTGATTTAATTATTAATCTAATCTTGCAAGAGCAATAGTTCAATCATCTGTGAATTTTTTAGTTGGAGTACTTTTTTTTTTCTTTACTTTCACATATAATTAAAAGTTAAAGATTAGAATAATGTGATGTTATTTTTACTTTATTTTATGTTTAAATATATCTATACAAATAATAAAACGCTTGTATTTTTCATATTATTATTATTATTATTATTTATAAAAGTGAAATCAAAACATTTTTTAACCCATTTTTTGTGATAATTCCGTAGTTTAGAAAATTATATATTATTTTTAATTTTTTTGTGTTATTTTTCATGAACATGGTTGTTTTAGAATCAACATCTTACTTTGAAAGGAAGTGTGTAAATCATAAAGTGCAACCACTGAAATATTTACCTTATTTCTGATATTTATTTTCTCTCCGTGGTCCCCAAATGTTACAAACTAATAAATTCCATTTATTATTTTTAGGTGGATGCTTCCGTGGCCTAATCCATAATAGTGTGGACTTGGATTTGTATAAAATCTTGTAGAATAAAAAAATTAATAAACTCTTTCGAATTTTATGATAGAGATATATTTTTCTGGATAATCTAATTAAGAAATGTCAATTTCATAGTTATGAATTATATTATTTGGAATGCAATTCTACTCTTTAATTATTCAATATGAAAGGTTGATTTAACAGTTTTAGAAAATTTAATAATAAACAAAGACATTGTAAACTTGTAAAATGATGGGATATACCACAAATATGGACGTTGGAAGAAGTAGTAAAAATTGTTTGCCTTCTAATTTTAACATATCCTTCTTTCTTATTTGGTAATGGGCTGGACTTTTGTGCAAATACTTATTTTATGGCTCCATACCTACAAGTTTCCTTTTAAAAATGTTTTATACCATTTTTTCTGCATAAAAAATACTTTAAAATATTTCTTTGCAAATTAGATTAAGATAAATACATCACACAAGATTTTCCCATTATTTTTTTATTATATTTATTGTATACTAGAAAGTTACAAAGTTGTTGAAAAATAAACAAATTAAAAGGATGCATATTTATTTGGAGCATCATGTCAAATCTCCCAGAAAAATTAATTCTCGTTTCGAAGAGTTTTGATCACGTTTTAAATTATATTAAATATATTTTGCAACTGTTTAACGAGTTTTGATCGTGTTTTTGGAAACAAATGTGTATGAGATTCTCTGTGCTAATTACATATTGGTGATCGAGTTAAAAAAAAAAAAAAAACATACATAATATATTTGCTTTGGTTATTTGTGAAACTTTTTCATAAATATATTTGATTAAACCTTCTCACACTTTGTTAGCGAGTGTTTATTTTTAATTCACATGTTGGAGACTACACTTGTCCAGAATTTGAGAATAATATTTTCTTATAAAACCAAATTGTACATAAGAAACTAATAGTTTCATTGTTTTAAAATATCTAAAATTTATCATTAAAACTAGAAAGAAGCATAAGAACAAAATGAAACATATGAATAGAAGCACGAAGCATGAAACATGCAACGGAAGTTGTCCTTCTGCATGCAAACAAGAACAGTGGCTATACCTAAAAGCCTATATAGCCCTACAAAAGAAGGACATAGTGTCTAAGATAAAACAGGATTTCAAAAAGAATACAAAAACACTTTTATCACTCCCACTATATCCTGTTTTAGCACATCTAATTACAAAACAACATAGCTTTCTTTCATGCATTGCCATATGTGGTTTATAGGAATTCAAATGAATTTGATTACTGAATTAAATTATTTAGAGTTAGTTTTTTACTTAGTTTTTTTTACTTTAAATTTAATCAATTGTTATTAACATTTTTAAAATCTAAATTAATTTATATTTCGATCAATGATTTTTAAGTTTAGATTGTTTTCTCAAGACTAGGTTAATATATTTTAGACTTTAGTAATTAATTTTTACCTTACCTATTTCTGTCTCTCTTGTTTCCTTGTAATTTTTGTATCATCTTATCTTGTGTTATTAAGTTAAGTGTCCTAGTTTAGTTATATTTCCTTATTGTTTTATCATGTTTCGAGTAAATTTATATATACCAATCAACAAGTGGAGATTTTGTCATTTTGTATTTTAATCATCTAACTTTTTACTTACTCTAACATGCTTGTCTTTGTGAAGTGAGGTGTGTAGGTAAAGGGATCCACTTGAAAGATTTGTATCTGCAGAATATTTGATTTGAATGTATTGAATGTAGCATGTTTACCCTCATAGTTGGACTCTATTTTTAACTTGTCCTCTATATTGCCCTTGTCCATTGATTTCAATTATAGGAGGGGTCGCAGCATCAAATCCTGTCCAAACTTCAATTGTGCTGTGCTATTTATGTTTCATAAATAATTCATACGCTAATTTATGTAATAATTTTTTCTCACGATATTCATAATACCTTGTTTTCTCTTTTCTCTTTCTTAATTGCAAATTTGTTCTACTGTAAAGGTAATATTTCTTATGTTTTATTATTTTGAACAAGATAATAAAACATGCTTACTACAGTTTATGATTGAACAATTGATGTGCTGCGTTTCATCATTGGTCAATAAGAGATCTAATTAAATCGAAAATCACTATCAAAAAGATATGTTGCGTAGGGGGATATCTTGTATCTAAACTACCCCATCACATCGATTACCTCACTTTCATATAATTGACCTTATGAAACACAAGTAAATAATTCATTGAATCCAACTTCTCAATCATGAATGCTGAATCCCAATAGTATAGTCCTCTTGTACAAAAAAATGTTAAAAGAATTAATAATCTTACAAAAACGAACCTTAAGGTATTTGCAACCGTAATGCGTGTACGAGAGTATATGGAAATGAAAGGGTAAGGGTGTAATTACATTGTGTGTCTTAAACTTGTGTATTAACATTGTGTCAAACGGTTTAACTAAATTAACTGATGTAAGAAATTTACCTATGGTGTGAAAATGGATTATTTCGTTTTCAGAATATGCGACAACAGCTAAAAGTTTAAGAACAATCGAGTTTTCCTTTTAACAAATAATATTTTATATTATGTGTCCGCATGCCCATGGTGAAAAAAATGTAAAAGGTTTTGTTTTGTTCAAAGGGAAACTCGTAAAAGTAATCGGTTCTTAACAAAACAACAAAATGTATAAGATACCCCATTCCTGTTCTTATTTGTGGGTGTTGAAACAAGGATATAATTAAGAATGAGAATCTTGCATGTTTTGGCTTTTCTAGAGCAGTCCTTATCATTACTGTTTCTAATACTGCAATTAATTAAGTCACTGGCGGTCTTTACCATGCATGTTTTATTGTTAATTATGATTAAGTACATTAACAATGTTCTTGTATTTAGTTAAATTTAGAAGTATATATGGAAGTTGGTACACTCGCGTGGAGCTATTTTAAACCCCTCTCTACTCCCACTCTGAGTTAACATATGCCATGTAAAGTTGTCGTCCAAATGAACATTGATATATAATAATGTAATGCATACACTTAAAGACAAATAGTCCGGTATACAAACTTACCTAAACCAACTACTTTTAATCCATAATTAAAATTAATTAAATTGAAAACGATAAGGGGATCCATTCTTTAGCCGCAGTTGTTGAAGCTCTCTTTGGATACTCTTTGTTTGTCCCCAAGTTTCCCCTACAAGCGCCATTAAATAAATAGCAATTATTTCGTAGAGTTAACCTCCAAAAAGCTTTTTATGCCCAATGCGAATTTGAGTTCTTCCACGCTAAGTAACTCTTGGTCCTGCTAAACATATATTTTCAAGACCCACTGGGGATTTGAACCTGACAGCACCCTCCTATGGAAGCTAGGTATGAAGATGAAGACTCTTCATTTTTATAATTACCTTAGTGTTGCACCATTTGCTAGTTAGTGCTTTTGATTGGCAAAAGCAATGTGAATAGAAACATAACTACCTACTCACCCATTTGACTTAGACCATTCACTGCCAAAATTTAGAAGTTAACTAAAACTTGATGTTTAATGTAGAGAATGTGGAGTTGAACAAACATCTTCTACCAACAACGGGAACTGGTGAACAAAATCATTGTTCATCAGCAACACAGCTCGTAGTTTGGTACATTAGATTCACTAAACTGTTTGTTTCTTTGGCTGTTATTCACTAAGCAATTTTAGTAGCTAGTTTGGTAAAGAACCTTATCTAGTTCTGTTTTTTGTTGTCACTTGTCAGGTTTACTCGCACCCTTGTCCTTGATTGTTTTTGTACTTGTTTCTGCTTTTGATAGGTGCATTATTTTCATGGCGTGAAAAAGCTGAAAAGAAGGGGAGGGCAAAGGAAGTCCTGCCACCTGCCACCTGCAACCTGCAACCTCAACCTCAACTCCCCCTCCCTCCATTAATATTCCTTTTCATCCTTCCCACGAACACCATTATCATATGCTCCAATTTCTCTTCCTAGCATTGTCTCTACAAGCTAAAATCACATCTTACAGATTAAGCACAACGTCCAAAATCATAGAGACATCACATATTCCTACATTTTACTTTTGAAAATGAAAACCATGATTGAGTTATGAGGAAATTATTGTGTGCGGGGAGGACATGTGGCTGGAGAGACAAAACAAAGCCCACCATTGTACCTTACCACATAGAAGAAAAGGCAAGATGCTCGTGAGTTAGTGTACAGAACTCCCCTGCTATTCGTCTAGTTAATTATACCATTATAAGGACCACACACACAGCAACAGCAACAACAAACACAAGGACAATAAACCAATCCTGCTTTGTCACCCACTATCCCTATCACCAACGTCACACAACAATTCCAACAAATTTTTACACCACGCTTTTTCTTTCAACCCCAGAGAGAGTATACTATACTATACTATACTTTATTTATTTTACATGATAGGAACAGAAAGAAAGAAGCAGCAGCACTATATACTCTTCAATACGTTATAACGAAACAGCTTCATCGAAACACACACCTCCTTGTCCCTGGTTTCGCTAAATTTCTCTTTTTGATCATCAAAATACAAACGCCGCTCTGCTACCACTTTTACCCAAGACAAAGATACAGAAACCAAAGAAAAAAAAATCCCATGAAGTGGATCGCGCAGCGGCCAATATGTTCTGGTAAGAAGATGAAATAACTTGAAACGAACCAACCTCGTGTTAATAAAGTTAATGTTTTTTTTTTTTTGGTTTAGAGGAAGCTTCCGGAGAGGCTACGGTGGCGGCGGTGGCGGTGGTTGTGCGTCCGGCAGGGGGCGGAGGAGAGGAGTTGGAGGACGAGGTCGGTGAAGGCGCGAATGATGTACTTGTGTGTGTGAGTGGGGTTGAGAGCGAGGTAGCAGAGGAGAAGTTCGTGGAGGTAGTCCCAGTCTTTGGTGATGTCCAAGACTTGGCGTGAACGTATCATTTCGTGCATTGAGCGGAGGAAATCGACGTAGGGGTTGAGGGAATACTTGGGGACTGTGACGCCGCCGCCGGTGGGGACGAAGGTGCGAGTGTCGGGGGACTCGACGATGGAGTTGGAGGTGCCCGGAGAGGAGAAGAAGAAGCGTTGGGAGGCGAAGACGGAGGCGAAGTCAGGCTCGGTGGAGGAGGAACGGTCGTCGTCGGAAGAGGGGTGGGTGAAGGTGGTGGAGTTGTGGGTGGATGGTGGCGGGTGAGGGTGGTGGAGAATGGTGGGGTATTTGAGCTTGAAGAAACAGAGGTGAAGGTGTTTGGAGAACAGGCTGGGCATGTTTGCTTTGGAGAATGAGAGAGAGAGAGAGAGAGAAAAAAAAGAATGACTAGGGAGAAAGAGTTTGTTTGTGTGCCTTATATAAACTTCTACAACTGTGTTTTGCTGTGACTCTTCCCACTCACCAATCATGCACACACATGCTACAATTCATCTAAATAAATATTATTTATCAAATTATTTTCTATTTTCTTTTTACTGTTAAATTTACATTATACTATTTTTTTTATCTTTTGCTGGGGGTAAATAAACACAGGGTATTTAAGGATACTTCAGTTTGAGAATCTTTCTTGGTAGACCACGTTTTGCCTTGTAGTATTTTAATACCGGATATGCGATTTTGAAATTTTTTATTCAGACTGGTTTTTGGAGTGATTAATAGTGGTAAAAACAGCTTAGAATTTAATTGTTAGGAAATTAATAATTAATAATGTATGTGGTTTTTAAACCCATATATATTTTTTGGAATTACTTGTCTTGGAGGATGCCATTAATTAGGAAATAGTGAATATATTTTTATCACACTTGTTACATACAATTGAAAAGATGGTTTGATGGTGATAGTAAAGAGGTATTGTGTATGATTGTGTGAGAAAGTGAGAGGAGACAAAGAGAAAAAGTTAGAAGAGGTTTGTGTGGGAAATAAGAGGGCCAATGTTAATTTTCATAGTTTTGGTGGTCACGGGTTTTGCCATGGTCTTTTAAGGGTATAATTCATAACTTCAATTTAGTGCAAACAACAAAATGGCTTAGTATCTCTTATGTCCCTTCGATCAAGGTAAGTGCATTCACTCCCAATTTTAAATCATATCCTCATTGTTATCTACCTAATTTTTTTAATGCATCATTGTTTCTCAATTAGACACATTTTAAAATAGGAATTAGACTAACCAAAATTATTAAAAATTGTATATCATTTTTTTTTCATACAAGGGAATCCTACACATGGGGGGTCCCAATGTAGGACTCAGACCAATTCTTTTCCAGGATTGGCTTTTATATCTTTTAAAAGAAAAAATTCCCCCATGTGTTTATTTCGATTATAAATTTTGTTTATCTTTGATAATATTATCTCTAAGTAATCTTGTAAAAACAGTATTTGAATAGTACAAAGGAAATATTAAATTCCAAACTTTGCATATTTTAGAAACTATTTTATTTAATTAAAAATAAAACGGCATCATTCAAGTGTAGACTATATATAAGTATGCATTTTAAATGTACTGATGATGTATAATACCAATATAATATAATATATATATATATATATATTCTCGAGAAAGTATATATCTATTAGAGTAAAGGATGTAGGCTAACATCCTCGTGGAAAGGTTTTACAAAACCCTTTGGCCTTGTTTTCTTTTAAGTTAATTTTACTATATTATATTATATTTTTTATGTTTAATACTATTTGAAATTCATTAAATACTTAACCAAAATATCAAATAATAACACCTAGCATAATTGCAGCATAATAATGTGACATTTTAAAAATCTTTTAAGATTTATAAAATTATTATTATTTATGTATTTTAAAATAAATATTAAAATGAAAAATAATGAATTCAAATTTTAAAATAGAAGAATATAAGAAAACATTTTAGAATACTAAAACAAAAAATTGCATATATTGTAACAATTAACACTAATTATTTCAAATTTTACATAAACTTGTTTATTTTATATCGACTAAATCACTATAAAAGAATAATTTTTATTAGTGGTCTGCTTTTTTTATATTAAATCATCATTTTGATATTTTTTATTTTTTACAATTAAAAACACTGTGTGCTTCACTATATCTTCGAGTATATTTTCGCCTGCGATTTCCCGTTCAAAGAATGTTTAATATATGCTAATTTTCTCAGATTTCAAAACCTTTGAGATTTCTCGTTCTAAAAATTGAGAATGGTCTTATTGATCTCTTATATTCCTAAAGTACATTCTTCGCTTTATTATTTTTATTAATCTAAATATATTTTAAAATATATTTAGATTATAAAAATAATATTTTTTTTTTCAATGTTAAATGTGAGAAAAGTAAACTATGATTGAACATTTTATTGTTTTCCACACATTTGTATTTCTTATTTCGTAATTAAATTAAGTATTTACAGATAAAAAAGAAAAAATGAAAAGGATACAGATAAAAAGAAAATACAAAGTACATAAAAATATTGTTTAAACAAGAAGGCTGGTGATTAATCAAAGTTTGATTCGGTTTTGTTTGTATTTCCTATGCTCGAAATTTAATCAAATTACAAATGTCACTGACAGAAAATCAATTACAAATATATTGAACTTACGTTAATTTTCTCATTCTACTTCGAAATAAACCTTAACTTAAAAGCCACATTATTCTTTTTTTTACTTTTTTTCATAAGTGCATGTTTTTAATTTATAAAAAATAATTTATTTCAAATTTTGATTTAAAATTTAAGAAAAATTATGTTGCATAATAAGATTTAAGACTTTGTATTTTTCTTAATATTTTATTTATTATATATTTAACTTTTTCAAATAAGTCCCACTACTCAAATGAAAAAATAGACACTAGGAAAATTTATAAATATCCTTTGCATTTTACTTTTATTCTCACTAAAATTTTAATTAGTTTCTAATATTAAAAAAATTAATTGTCCAGGAGAATAAACTCGGGATAAATAGACATATCTAGACCTTTTAACTAATTAAAGATAAAAGTTTAATCATTGTAACTCAGTTACACCAAGAAGGTTACATAACAAAAAATAAAATAGTTACAAAAAAATCTATCTTGAAAGGATAGAAAAAAAAATACTCACTAACTAATTTCAACATTAAAAGGTGACTTTACATATATTTTTGTTTGGTTTAATTAAATCTTCAGAAATGTTTTTATAAATTTCAATATAAAAATGAAAAAATAAAAATTATTTCTTTGAAACTATAAATATTTTTGAACTCTTTCCATTTTAATCCAAACATACACTATCCTGTGCCAGTCAACACTGCTCAAAATTTACCAGGTACATAAGTACTATCCTTTTTACAAGTAAAACAAAAACTGAAATAATGAGTAATTTTTAATACAAAATATCAGACTAAATTTGCTCAGACCCAAACTACAAAAATTGTAACTTCATATGCACAGCTTAGCCGAAGTGCTTGACATATATAAATATTTGAATTTAAATTGATAAATATTTTATAGTATTATTTAATTATGAATTATAACTATTTAAGATTATTATCTACCATCCAAACAAAATTATTACTTAGTTAATCAATTTATCTCTCACTTATTATCTAAATTATTTTTGGATATTTCAAGTAATCAAAAATTTATAAATGTTTATAGGTACATATTGATTTTATAAAAGTATTTATTCAATTTTCTAACTTAATAACATACATATTCTTCAATCTGTTTGACTCCCCACTCCCCCACTGACTTAATTATATGAAATTTTTCTTTAAATATTTTTATAAATAATTAAAAAATCACAACTAGGTCACTATTAGAGTCTATAAAAATCAAAATGAAATCAATTATATCCTATTATAAACTTACATAACTATTCACATTAATAAAGTTCTTCAATAGAGTTTTAAGCTTAAAAATACACTTTGAAAATAAAATATTTAAACAATATAAAACTTGAAATGTGTGTATATGAAAAAATTACAACTACAACTGAATTTTATATTTTTTAGTCTCACATATTAGGAGTTTTCAAGTCTATAAATAAAGTTTAACCTACTTTTATATTTATTTTAAAAATTAAATAAAAAATTATTTATTGAAAACTTGTCTTCTCTTCTTCGAAGTAACAGTAATTTTTTTTGCTTAGTTTACAAAGAAAGATTTTTTAAAAACAAGATAGTTAAATTCGAATTTTAATCATAGTTCTGAAATAAAGATTTTTTAAAACAAGATAGTTAAATTTAAGATTTTAATCACAAAATGATAAGATCATATGTATTATTTAGAATTGAAACAACAAGATTATGAAGATCGTAGAATAAAATCATAATAATAATACTTTTCCCTCTATATTAACTATTTATTTTTAGATGTATGGATTCATTTATTTTAACTATTTGCTTTTAGATGTATGGATTCATTTATTTTATTTTTAGATGTATGGATTCAGTTTAAACCTAATTTGAATTAAAAATTAATATAATTAAAATTTTACTTCTTAAATGTGTTATCAATTATAATATCATTTAATTAAAATTAATAGAATTAAAATTTAAAATAAATTATAAATCTAACTAAAAATTAATTAACACTCACTTCTCTTATATCATTTACCTTCTCAATGAATATGTTTTAGTTTTAATTTTAATTTAAATCAAGATTGAACCACTATTTAATTAAAGTTAATATAATTAACATTCAAAACAAATTTTAAAATTAAAAGTGTTTTCTTATACACATCCATTTCATACTTATTTTATAAAATTCATCAAACACTTTTTTCCTTTTATATATATATATATATATATATATATATATATATTTCATTTATATATATATATATATATATATATATATATATATGTATATTTTTTTCTTTACATTTTTTTTCTTTATTGATGGGCCTCCTAAAAGTTGGAGGCAGCAAGGGATGCTTACGTAATCAAGCTACAACTTAAACTCAATTAAATCAAGAGAGAAATTAAACTCAATTAAATCAAGAAAGAAATTAAAGAAATTTTAAGGCACACTAGTTAATGTTACAATAGATTATTATTGAATATCAAATATCGGGGTTTCCCATGAATTTGTCACATACCATTTGGCCTCCCAAATTTGGACTAAGCAACCAATGCTTACCAAATAATCAAACTACATTTTAAACTCAATTAAATCAAGAATTAATTTACATCTATGGAGAGAAATGCTACAATAGATTATTATTGAATATCAAATATCGTAGATATTTTTTTTTATTTTTCCCTGATCCAAAGATATTTATGGAATTCACCTATCAAAGTTAGGGTGGATAATTATGTAATAAAAATTTATATCAGACAGTGGATGCAAGCAAGTTATTATCAAAATTAGGGTTCGTAATAATGTAATACAACTTTATATCAGATACTTCTAAGGAATTGGATGTAAGGAAGCTATTTGTGGAATGAAAAAAAATGATACTTAAATGGGTACAAAGATAAACTTATTTTTTTTTTTTAATGAATAAATGCTTGTTTGGATACATTTAATGGTTAAGAGTTAAACTCTGAATTCTCGTCCTTTTAAAGACAAAATTTTGTCTGAATCCGAATTCAACAAAATCATCATGAACAAACTTTGAACTTCGACTATGAACTTCAAATATGGAAAAGTAGTAGAGACAAACCCTCTATTAGAAAATAAAAACATAGCTATAAAGACAAACCATCATTTCCCTATACCTCATAATTCCAAAGCTCATAGCTCGATGAAAACTATTAGAATACACTAAATAGCTCGAGCTCTGTGGTATTATAAACTCTATCAACAAATTATAGTTAAATTCATGAGCTATGTGGTGTTATAAACTCTATCAACAAATTATAGTTAAATTCATAAAAATTAACAAAATATTATTAATAACCATATAACTTTCAGCTTAGTATTGAGTTGGAGTAAATTAATATTGGTTAGAGTAATTTAACTCTGGAGACAATTTTTATAAGAGGAGACAATTTTTATAAGAGCATATTTAATTTAAAATCTTAAGACTTGAATTGCCTTTTTTCAGTTCATTTTCATAATAAGTATAATTTAATTTTGTTTCAAGATCTTATTTTAAAATTTTAAATAATAAACTATAATCATTTAGTGAAAAGATAGTTTAAAATATGATTTTTTTTATTATCGTGTAAATCTTCATAATTTTTATAGAAGAACTCGTTTAATTTTTCAGAATAATTTGTTTCTCATGTTTAACTCTCCCAAAGATCTAACATCACATGTTGTAAACGGATAGTGTATTTGTGATGAAAATCCATCAAGAGTTACTCAAAAGAAGAAATTCATGAATGATTCTACCCCCAAAAAAATATTGTTTATCGCATTAATATAGAAGAATTATTTTTTAAATCTCCCAAAGATCTAAACTCTTGTGATAAAAACCCATCAAAAGTTACTCAAAAGAAGTTCATGAATAAATATTGTATCCAGAAAAAAATCTTTGATCTAACTACCATAAAAAGGTCATAGCCAACTTCAACAGATGCTTTTTTTTTTTTTTTTTAAATTTATGTCACATAAATTTGAAAATTTGAAAAAAACATTTGAACATAAAAGGAAAAGGGTTCTGTTATAGATTGAGTTGAGATACATTCTTGGATGTCTTATGGGAAATAAGAAACTACAAGATTCAACGACAACATGGATAAACCCATAGCTAGCATACATAGTAGAGTTCTTAAAACTATACTAGAAGCAGGGAACCAGAATAAAACAACAGAACAACTCATTTCGCCAATCACACGTTACTTCACATTTTCATTGATCCTAGCAGCCGCCGCCACAGAAGCCGCCACGCCGCCAGGAGTGGCAGTCGCATCCGGGTTGTTTCTCATCTCAGCACTCGCCACCCCCTCCGCATCTTGCAGTGTCACCGCCTTGTCCGCGGCCAACTTCGCGGTGGCTCCGCTCAAAACGTCGCCCAACTTGACCTTATCCTCATCGCGGCTGCAGTCAGCATTATAAGCAGCAGCCGATTGAGCCTTCGCCGCCAGCCCCCCCGGTGCCATAACATTGCTTCCCGTTGCCCTCACCTCCGCCGCCTGAATCGCGGAGGCGTCACTCTGATCCACCGCTTTGTGACCCACTGTCTGGGCCGTGGCCTCCAACGCCTCCCCTATGGTTATTGCACCATCTGCAACCGCACTGGCTCGTCCGGTTCGAACCGGAGTCGGTTCAGCATACTGCTGCACAACCTTCAATCACAGAAGTATATACAACTCGTATAAATCTTATTTCTTAAAAGAGTCAGCATTTGGAAAATAGCGATTTTGATAAGAAAAAAATAAAAACCGAACCTTGCCACCGACAGCTTCGGTGATTATGCGTCTTCCAGGGACTTGAGTTTCAGAGACTGTAACGCCACGGTCGCTGGCAATGTCGTTGACGTCCAGGTGACCAACAAGGCCAGCCCTTTCGTTCTGAGTGGCGGCGGACTGCATGACGGAAGCTGCACCGCCGAGTTGGGTTTGTCCCAACACTCTAGTTTCTGCGCTTTGCATCATGGCAGCATCTTCCGGTGCAATGGGCTTCTTTGCAAGGTCGCCGGAGACATCAAAAACGTCGCCGTATTTGATGGGGTCTTGGCCTGGTTGGGGACGCCTTGGCTGTTCCTGACTCATCTTCTCCGTTTGAAATGTTCGAGAATAAAGTTGAGTGTGTTGAAATAGTTTTGTAACGAAGTTGGTATAAATAAGTTGCAATGGAGGTGGAGAGGGAGAATACGTGGCCAAACGTTACACTTGGCAGCAAGATCAGTGGTAGCATGGGTACGTGTCCTCCTCATTTCACTGCCATCTACCTTCTCTTCCCATTTTCTTCCACCAAACTTTTTTCTTTACAATGCTAATTATATCACTTCTGTTCCTCTTAAATTAAACATTAAATTTGATTTATCCTATATTATTGGCGGTGGACAGTGGGAATGTAATGCCGTTCAGGTGTTCCAGATATTTCTATACTTTTTACACAGAACAAGGCACCAGTTATTAAAGGGGAACGCACTCACTTTGGATGGACAGATTATGCTTCTTCACACAGTAACTAATAAACAATTACCGAACTAATACAGCGTCACCAAATGTATAAAAAACAATGGTATAATCTTCAACCTTAGAATCTAAAGTATGTGTTTTAGTTAAATGGATAACCGGCACTTTCACTATGTGAATTGCTCTTGAAGCATAACTGGAGCATCAAATTTAAAGTACTCTAATTTTAATACTCATACTTTGTTAGACTGGACATTCTCGTACGTTCTGATCTTTCCTACCACAATAAGTACTAAAAGTGGTAGGTGGAAAAAAATAAGTTCAGACCTTTCTTGCGTATCAATATTTTGTTTCCTACCAATAATCAAGTTGTCAAACATGCATGTTTGTTTACTTAGTAGATATATCTAGACTCTCAGCTTGTTATAATAGATTTAGCACCGTCGCATTTAAATATCTATTTTCTTTGCTAAATTTTTGAAATCAAAAGAATGGAAATAACACTTTTTTGTATGCAGATTTAAGTTAAGAAGATTCGTGGATAAATCCTAAGGATTTATGTTCAACTTTCATTTTTCAATTAATTCATTTGTCAATTTAGTTCTTTTAACTTAGTACATAGTGACGGGTAAAATATCCTAGTAGGCTTATGATTTGAAATTATAAAAGATGCATCACAATTTAACGCAGAAAGTTTTAGGCAATTGCTTCCTGACCGCACCTTTGCTTCCTGCAGCTATCACCTTTTGAAAATGCCAGTTTTACCCGTATAATATTATTGAGAGGAAAAAAGTGGTGTTATGGTTAAACTGTTTTGAGTTGTGTAGTGACGCGGTCCATGGTGTTATACTTCCAAATGTATGAGTCGGTGCAGATGTGGGAGAAGTGTTTCTCGGAATCAGGTTCCGAAAATATCTCGAAAAATAAATTCTGTAAGCTCTTTAGGGCTCTCTAGGGTATGACCTATTTTCCCTAATGATTTTTTTTACCTATTTTCCCTAATAATTTTTTTGTTACCGAAAATACTTTCTCAGAAAGGGTGTCATAAATTTTCTTTACACAAAACTTTTTTTAAATAAAAAAATAATTTTCGAAATTTTTTTTCATGTTTTTGGAAAATGATTTTCGAAAATAAATATTGTATTCTAGAAATTATTTTATGGAAGTCAATTTTTTTATTACAAAAATCATTTTCAAGAAATATGTTTCATAATACTTTTTTAAAAACTATCTTTTTATTGTGTGGAAAACCTTTTCCAGAACTACGATGAAATATAAAAAAAACAAATTGATGATTCACTAACCATGTCTCCTCCGCGGCACCTCCTATAGTGAAAACCAAGCTTACCAAAGAAAACCTAATCCCTTCTTATCTTCATTGACCTGCCACGAAAATCCTTTCATATATTTGATAAGGTATAGGAAGCAAATTGAGGGTACAGAAAGCAATTGCCAAAGTTTTATTGTTTTAACTTTCAAAACATTGACCTTTTCATTTAAGACAAATTCTTCCTGCATCTCCGTATTTTTATCCCTCTATATTCTTACCATGCACTTCTATATTGCATGTAAAAAGTTTATTATGTATTTAATGTATAATTATAAAAGTTCATAATAGTCTCTATCCCCTTCACTCCTTCCTGAAATTAATATTTTATAAAGATGACTGTCATCTAATTTACATTTTATTTAAAAATCTAAATCGGTTGACAACTTATCTGATTTACGTTTTAAAAAATTAAATAAATTAGATGAGTTATCATTCAGTTTACATTTACAAATAAAATATAAATCCAATAACAATTCGATTTATATAATTTTTTAAAATATAAATTGAATGGAGTATCATTCAGTTTATATTTGATTTTGAAATGTAAATCCGATCATACTTCTTCTGGTTTATAACTTTTTTTTAAAGTAAATCAGATAAGACGTTATCTTATTTATATTTGATTTTAAAATATAAACCGAATTACACCTCATTCAGTTTAATTCTTTTTTTAAATAAATCAAATTTTTATATTTTATTTTAAAATATAAATCGGATTTCATCCTGTTTATAATTTTTTTTTACTTTTATTGAACTGCCACACATACACATCTTCCAAATGGTGCTGAATTATTGCAGACTTCGAATAGGCACCAACATTGTACCCTTCATCCTCCCTCCTTGGTGATTCCATGGATGCAGCTCTTTCTTCAATAACTGCTCATTGAGAACGCTGACGGATTTGCCGAAGTCTTTCCTAGTAAGGAGTTACATTTATTTATGCTAAACAAAACACATTTGTGACATGACTAGAGATGCTGTGAACGATGCACCATCACTGAAGAAGACAGACATTGGCACTTCAGTGGTTGATGCAACTGACGCTGCAAGAAGTAAGACATGCTCTTTTTCATTATTTCAATAAAGGTAGTTTCGAAATTTGAGAGGTGAGATCATAGAAGTGGAGGAAGAATTCATCTTCGTTTAATTATCATAGGTCTAATTAGTTCTGGGCTTTTGCTCACTATTGTGATTGCTTCTTTCTGCACCTCCAAATCTTTCGGGCACCTTTCAAAATTTTTAAAATTATCTAAATTATCCTTAAAATAATAGATAGAGACGAAAATGCTACTACATCTCTAATTTTTGAAAATTATTGTTCCGAAATAAGATATTCCTTAACTCAAAAAATCTATTCTGAGATGACCTATTCCGGAATGATATATTAACTTCTATATTAATTTCTGAAACATATTTTGAAACATGTTTTTTTAGTTACGAAACCCATTCCAAAATAATAATACAATAAAAATCTATTTTGAAACAGTGATTCCAAAACACTGACTTACGAAAGGTTCAGTTTCAAAACTCAACCAATAAATTTTGAAATAAATTATTTTCTAACACTTTCTCACCCCAAATCTATTTTGAAATAATTTATTCCGAAACATTTCTATTGACTTACAAAATACTCAGTTTCGGAACTCAATCAACATATTCTGAAATAAGTTATTCTGTAGCATATTCTGATTGGAAATACATATTCCAGAACTGAAAGTACAGTGTTAAAATTTTTGAAAATGCAAGGTGCAAGAAGAAGCAGTCATATAGGAAAAAGCAGGCATATATGCATTGACCCAATACAGTTTTTTTAATATAAGAGGTTCTAAATGTATCATCTTTTTTTCAAAAAAAAGTCTCTTTGACAATTGGTTTGGTTAATAAACTTTCCTCTTTAAAGAAATTGGAATATATTTTATCATGACATTGTTTTATTCAGATTACTTGTAGGTTTAGTATTGCTAATAAAAACATTTTGAAAAAAAAAAAATCAACTACGGTAGTATAAAGAATAAGGTTTTTAACTAAAATACTTGTATAGAGTCGGAACATAATCATTCAATTGAGATACCAATTAATATAAAAATAATTGAAACAAAGTGTTTTCTCAATTTTCCAAATTAGAACTATTTTGAAGAGAAATAAACTAAAACATGCAAAGTAAACGAATAATTAAGGAAAAAAAAATGGGGAAGTGCATCATATTAATGCTCAAACCTGCGATTTAATTTCTGCTTTTAAAATATGATCTTTTAAGATTTATAAAATGTATAGAATAAATATTCCATTTTTCCTTAAAAGAATACTCCATTAATTTTCTACTAAATATTACAGCTTGTTTAGATGAATACCTTAGAAGTACTTTTAGGAAAGAAAATGAGAAAAAAATATCAGATTTTCTTATAAATTAAAATATAGTTTATACACAAATTAAAACTAAAATTTTAAAAATATACATGAACAAACTTTCACAAATATATAAACTAAATAATTTGACCAACAGAAAAGAGTATTTGAATTTAAATATACATCAACTTTGTAAGATAAAATTGTCTCATTTATATATTATATTTGTCTTCGTCTTATAAGCAAATGGCTTGAACTCTAAATGCAAAGTGAATCATTATTTTTTGAACATTTTCGAGTAACTAGTTGTCTATTATTGTACGTAAAAGAAACAAACAAAATTAGCATTACCAGCATCTATATAGTATGATATTTTTTTTAAAAGATTCCTTTACAAAAATAAATGAAGCCGAAATGCAGAAAATGAATAAAAGTTATCTATGTCAAGAGGTCTAGGGGGAATCTACCTAAGGGGAGGACTGCAGTTCAAATGAAAGTATACAAAGAATTGGGATACTTTGTTCAAATGTCAACGAAACATCCAAGAGATGATTTGAAAAGATGGTTTCTCTCATCTCACATTGGGTGAACTGATCACACGAATCCATTCAATATCCAATGTATCATTAACATAAAGCCAACCCCACCACATGCAGAAATTTGCGGTTATATCCTTGGTTATATCTTTATAACACCGTGTATTTTACAAATCTGCACCTATTCCCAAGTAGCATGTTTCTAATGGCATGACTGGATTTTAAATAAAAAATGTCACACGGTATGAATCACAAGCAAAGTTATCCTTTGAAATTTACATAGCACACGTCAGAACAAAGACAAACAGATAAAGAAGCATGATTTTCAGTGCAACAAGACACCATTCATATGACAAAACATAGCAATGATACAGCATAAGAAATTAATTTAACATTAACCTAAAAAGAAAAGAAGTGTTTAAAAAATGAGTATGACTACTATAAAACTAATAAAAATGCTGAATTCATTTCATTATCGTGGTTTCCCAATCAATATTGTTATAAAAAATTAAAAATAAAAGTTAAGAAATTATACAAAAAATGTAACCAAAAAGCATTTAAAATTTTGAAGTGTCCAACATCGATCAGTTATTCCTCTAAAAGTGTCGCATGTTTCTTAGCAACCGTAACTTATCTAACAAGAGAAACAAAAGAATTAGAAGAATGGTTTTACTTGATCAAGTGGAAAACCAAAGAGGTCATTAGAAGAATATTTCGGAAAACATTCCTGGCCACATTATACAACACTAATAAAATAGAGGTCACTAAACAAATACTCCTACCCAAGTCTTTCATAAAATGACTACAATGCATAAAACCACTATACATTACAATGAGATCCCTACCATGAGGAAAGAAAAGTCCTGCCAAACATCCTATAATACTACGCCGGCAAAATATGAAAATTAAGAGTTGCTGGCATTTTATCATATGGCTTGAGTGCTATGAAAAGAAGATAAAGACGCATATCACCCCCATCAAACAACCTCATTAAACACTTCCAGTCCAAAGAGCCAAAATAAAAATAAACTAATAGTGGAAAATCATACAAGTAGCTAGCAAAAGTTGACAAATTATTACATTATTTCCAACTGCTCAGTTCTCTTGATACAAAAATTACCTAACAAGACCTTCGACCATTGTCCATAAACCCAGCTCCAATGATTCTAGGACTTTCTACCAATCCATCTTCTCTTTAGCATTCTGTCAATTTCTGCTAGCCTCTTCCCTTCCGGATTCTCTCTTCTCTCATTTTTTTTCTTATGTAAAATATCCATGAACTCTATCTTCCTCCTACTTAAAAATCATCCTTTATTTCTCTCAACCACTTATCACATCAACCACGCTTTTCTTTTACAAACCCCCCACATAAAAAATCTCAAAGTTGCATAATCAGATCCCTTTCCGTAGGTTCAAATACTTTTTTAAGTCAAAAAACTGTTTAATATGCAATTAGTTGAACAACCAAATTTGCTATTAAGAAAACAAAATAATCTCCTCCCCAATCTTCTTTCTGTGTTTCCCCCTCCCTTTCAAGATGACAATGCATGGTAACCTTCTTAAATAAATTTTCAAAACTATGCTAAAATTGTGTGAAAGTTAACTTAATTTCCTAAAAAGATTGTAGAAATTAATCCAATCCCTTAATCAAATAATGTAACACCAAAAAATATCCTTTGTGCATAAGCCACTTGATTAAGAGACTAAATTGATGTCAGTTTTTCTCTTATTGTGAGAACTAATGTCACTCTCCATCTTTCACTCATCATTCACCATCCAAACTCATTAAGCCAACCCGTTCAAAACTCAAACAAAATACTCCTCCCTAAAATTTTTCCCACCACAAGCCAAAAAAGAATTGATAATACAACTGCCACATCCAAGGTTAAACAATCTCATGACAGAGTTATATGCATGATGTCTACGGAGAAAATAAAAGAGCACACCAACAGAAATACACCAAAATTGCCATTGCCATGAATAAACCATTCTCCAGATAGAACATTTTTCTTTCCTGATTCAACAATAGCAACAATAAAATTCACAGAGAAACTAGTTCCAACAACAACCTGAAATCTAACCAACATACTAATATGGCCACGTTTGGAGGGCAACAAGAAGTTAACAAAAGAATCATTCATTACCTCACTCACTCATTCATTCATCACTGTACAAGCACAAGTCTGCCACCACCCATACCTCTATCACCATCCCCATCATCCTCTCCCTGCCCCTTCGGCACCGTCACAATGAGCTCGCCGTCCACGAACACAGCGCTCGCGAGCTCCGGCCGCGTAGATTCCGGTAACCGGAACCTCCACATATCCAGTTCGAGCTGGTCGAGCGACAGCTCCACCGAACCGCCATCCCTCACCACGATCTTCGTCACGCCGGGATGGATTTCGACCGTGTGCGCCCTCACGTCGCCGATACCGTCGGTCTCCGCCACGAAGCGGAAGCAGTCGAGGTCCTCCTCCACCGCCACATCGGCGTCGGAGCGGAACGGGAGCTCGAGGACGCAGCTGAACACGTGCGGGAGTCGGCGGAGTTTCTTACCGGCGATCCCCAACAGCGCCTGCGCCTCCGACATGGGGTTTCCCCCATCGACGCCGAATTGGATTGAGATGTTGCGTTTTCGCGGGACCGGATGAACCTTCATGATGCTGTTTTTGCTACCGTGGACCGCCGCAGAGGATTGCGCCACCAAGAATAATACCGCGATGATGAAGATGATGATCAGAGACACCTTTTGTATCATAAAGGAACGGTTCTTCGCGTCCTCCTTCCTTCTTCCCCCTTTCCTTTTCGGGCGAAGACGGTGAAAACCCTAACCCTAATTTGAATTTGCGCCTTGGACGATCGCGTTTGGCAGATTGGAAAGAAGTGATTGCTTTTTATTAAGATTTATTTTCCCTTGTGGAGAAAATGTGGGGAGATTGAGATTGTGCGAGGAATTGATGAAATGTGTGAGCAGAAGAGAAGAATAGATGCGGAATAAGTGCGTCCTGAGATAAAGAAGAGGATGATTTGGATTTGATGTTACTGTGTTGCCCTTCTCCTTTTTTTTATTTACTATATTTGTCTCCCCTCAATTATTATTAACAATTATTAACATTTTAAAGGAACTAAAAAACAAAACAAAAACAAACTATTAACAACACTGAAAATTCTAGACCTTCTTCCTCCGCACAGTCATTCAATCCTCTCTGACATTTTTGTCATGAAGAGATTATGCCATTAAAACTTAACTTTGTGATTGATGAAGTTAAGTTATATAAATGTTTTGCTTTAATTATGATGAATTGATTATTTGTTTCCATATAAAGATACAGTATTTATTATTATATTGTAAATGAAAATTGCATATTTTGAATTATAGATTATGCTGTTTTCAATATTTATTATGAATTAAACGAACATGTAAAATGTGTTCATTTTAACAAGTTGTGCTTAAAATATAGTTAACCCAACTAGTTCATTGAGTAGAGATAAAGGGCATTTAAGTCAACACCATTACTCCAAATCCTAAAGGTAAAATGTGTAAAATTTGTGAATTGTTTTCTTGAAGACATGACCTACATCAAATATCAAACCTAATGCAAACCCAAATCACGAAGAAAACATAAGAAATTGAGGCAAGATAATAATATATAAGGAATCTAAGAACTCCCTCTTCCTAGTATATATCCTCTAAAATAGGATCATGAACCTACAAGGGGTGTTTTGTTGTTTGAATGAATTCTCTCTAACACATGTCACCACATTCTAATACCTATAAATAAAGGAGCTTATTATATTTAGATACATAGAAAACCTTTTATTACATTTGTCTCCTGACTTCAGCTTTTGAATCTTTCCTTGGAGTAAAACTCCCTCTTACGCGTTAAGACTTTCCACCACCAAGAAAAAGAGAAAAAGTATAATAACCATAAGTATCTTATTTAATTTTGAATCTAATTATCTTAATATAAAATTCAATTACCTTAGTAAAAACATATATAATTACCTTAATCACTTTAAACCTATACTTATCACAACAACCTTGACTATTATAATGCGTATTTTATAAATTAAAAAGATCAAATGGAAAATTCCATAAAAAGTTAACCAAACAACCTATATAATGCTATCATATATCATTCTCCTTTCTTAGGCGATGAAAATTTATTTTCCAATCATTTTCGGTAAACAGAATATGTTGTTATAAATTCTGTTTCTTCACTTTTAGAAAATTAGAAGATAGAAAAGTGCTTACGTTTTGTTTTTTGTGTCGTGTAGGTTGCCGCGAAACTTCCTAGAAAAGAATACATTTTATTTTATTTCAGTGACGTTAAAATAAGATTACTTCCTTTTCCTATTATTTATATATTTTATTTAATTTAGTTCTACAATTAATAAATGGTTTGATTAAGCGTCTTCGTAACCTACCAATATAAAAACTATTTACCCAATTAGCTGTTAAAAAAAATATGAACAATTTTAATTTATATTATGTAACTTATAATAATATATAATAACAATTTATAAACTAATGATGCTAATTTTAACAAGTGAAAAAGTTATTTGATTATATTTTTAATCTAAGTGCGGAAAGTTATCTTGTCATCTTTTTCGTTTACACATTTATTCATTACAATTAATATGTATCTTCAATTATTTATTGTCTGTTCTTTCCATTTTTTTTAATCTTTAAGTCAAACAAACCCTAATATTTTATGATCAAATTTCAAAATGATTGAAGATACTTGTCTTTCCGAAAAAAGCAAAAGAAGTGAACTTATAATCTTTGGAGATTCTCTACTTAAAATTATTGGAATGAGATTTCTTAAAAGCTAAATTAAACGTAAAGTGCTTATAACCTTTAAAAAGTAAACGAAATATAAATTAAAAAAATAACGCATTAAATTATGATTACAATATATGGGTTTATACGGCTTTGTGAGTGCAAGCTATGCACAAAAAATTACTGTACCCATTAGTTTTGGGTGAATATTACACCACATGAGTTTTAGTTGTCTACAAAGTGTGCGGTGACTTACTTTTGGGATAGTTTAGAAAAAGATAAAAGTGCGAATAATGAATTCTTTTCTCTTTATAAAAAAATCACGATTTCAAATAGAAATAGCACTCAAATTGTTTATTTGTTAGAAATTTTACGTCGACCGATTAAATTATAATATATAACTAAAGATAAATCTTATTATATAAATTAGAGTTTTATGGAATTAAATTAAACTTCAATTCATTTTATAAATAATATTAAAATTTATCAAAACGAAGTTAATTGAGTGTATCATATCACTCATAACTATTAATGATTTGATTTTTATTTTAAATTTCTAAAAAATTTCTGAATAAAATTCTATAATTATTTATTTTTAATTTTGTTATTCATGTTATCGACTCATGTTTGATTTTTTTTTAAGGAGTTTTGATTAAGAAATTAAAGATAAAAGCTTTATACAAATGACGCCAACGTTCTTTACTTTAATTTCTAATGTAACTACATTGTTAAAAATATATTTTGCTTTTTATTAGATATCTTGAAAGCACTAGCTGGTAAAATCCATTCTAAAAAAAAGTATTTATATCACATGTTCAAGAAAACTAGTAATGAATGTTAATCACTTTGTTTAAAGAACATTAAATATAGTTTATCAGAGAGTTTATGTATTATTTATGTAAAAGTTTTACATCATTGGCTGATAAAAAAACCATGATATATATTATTTTAAAAATACTTATTGTAAAATTAACAAAATTCCTGTACATGATAATTTGTGTATAAATTATTTGCTTTTTATTAAATAATTTTAATTATTTTTGAAAGCAAGTAAGGATGTTCATTCGTTGAAGAAAAATATATATACTTATTCCATTAGAAATTACTGTTTTAGAAAGAAAAAAAGTGTAAGTTACTTTTTATTCTATAATGCAAATAAAACTTCAATAATTATTTTTTTAAGTTTGCACTTCTTTCACTCTACAATAACTATTAATAACATTGTCATTCAAATATATAAATAATACTGAAGTAAAATAATTACTTTTCTAAAATATCCTATTTCGTGATACGTAATAATTTTTTTAAAATTTATTAAGATGAAACAAAATATAAGATAAACACACATTATATGTGATAAGACGAAAGAATGAGTTTTATTCTGCTATAATTTTTCATTTTTTATATTATTGTTATTACATTTATAATATTAGTGGGATTATGTTTATTAAATGGGTGATGTGAGTGGCAGGAGGTAGAAAAAAAGAATATCATTATCTATCTTTTTTTAGTTTTACATATATTTATGTCTAATTGATTTTCTTTGCCCAATTTGTTTTCAACTTTGAAGGAAAAGTTAAGTCAATCAAGACCCTTTTTCATTCTCAATTTGCACATTTATTATTTTCGTTTTGTACACTTTCTCCTTGTTTTTTAGTATACAATACATATGGGTCTTCCAATCCAACAAAAAGAGTTAACTTTATCCACGAGTGCATCAACCACATCAAGGCATAAGTGTGTACAAAAAAAACACAACCAAAATTTGGTTTCCCAATAGTTAAATTCCAATTAAAGATGGAATAAATCAAAACTTCTTATGAATAATATTGTGTTCTTTGAATGGATATGTAAGAGTCAAAATATAATTGGAAATATTTAAAACTGATCATTCAATTTATAAGAGATCTCATACACCTCCAACTCAACATCTTACCATTTTTCAGATTTTTTCTTTTACCTTCATCCAATGCTATTTTGCTTGTTTAGATTAAGTATATGGTGGTATCAACTCCAGATTACCAAATTCTATTACTCTAGTGAATTGTGCTATCTTTAATTATTAGACATAATATACTATTATTTTTTAAATATTTTTCCTAAAGTAGGGAAAAAATGGGAATTGACAACACATGATATACGACATTAGTCTGGATTGGGGTTACAAAAGTTGAGGATGTAATGTAACATCAAACGTCTGAATTAAGTGAACTTTGGACGTCAACCCCACAATGTTGTCATTCTCAGTATTCCTGCATCTGCTCAATTCGTTGCTATCATTGCTGGAATAGCCTTCCCTCAAATCTAACTATACAATGAAGAGATTGGGTCTATGGCAGAATTGCCTCAAGATTAGGCCTACCATACTTCACACAAACAATTTTTCTTTTCTATATTTATTTCAAATAATCAAATTTCAAAGTTCTTATAATGTTTTCTTTTAGTATAAAATATGAGATAGGTAGAATAGAATTAAGTAAGTCAGCAGAATTAGAAAAAAAAATTAAAAACATTTGACTGAAAGAAATAAAGGAAAAATATAAAATATAAATATAGTTCTTATTATGTTTTAAAATTTTTTTTTTCTCCCACTAAATATACTATATTACTCTTATACTTTTTCATCTTTTCTTCCTCAAAAATAAACAGTAGTGAGTGTTAATCTTATTTTTTTTTCTTATATAATATTAAGACATGTTAAATTTTGAAACTTTTTATCATTTATTATGTAATCTATTTTTATACTTTTCTTTTTAACACAGTTGTCTGTCTGCAGTGTTCTTTTTATACACATCTCAAATGGAATATATACATTTTTTTTTTCAAATAGTTATGCTACTATTTTTAAAATATAAAAATATTACATAAAATAAGATTATGAAACCATTTTCAAATTTAATATTGACGTATGAAATACGTAAAAAATTGGAAATATAGTTTTTAAAATTAATTTAAATAATTACGGGTTTAATTTTTGTTATTAACAATTATATTTGGGGGTTTAATATCGACATGATATTAAATAGACATACTAATTTAAACTTGAACGATTATTTAAGTAACATATATATTTTCATAAGTCGAGTGTATGATAGTTCTACTATGCAACATAAAATATAAAATAATATTAAAAATAGGATTACTAAACCTTACAAGTGTACTTTTAATTATTTTTTCAAATATGTGATTTGACTGTAAAGTGAAATATTGCTGCTCATTATTGCTATTATTATTTTTACTACATAAAATTTATTATAATAAATTATTTTATTCTATCGTATGAATTATTTTAAATTCTGCGTAAGTACGTATTATTTAATTCAATTGCTTGAAAAATAAAAGTAATAATTTTTTAACTAACATTTGCTTTCAATAGTTTTCTTTTAGTTTTTTCTTTTAACTTTAGTTCTAGTATTTTGAAATATTTTTATTATTGCATAGAGTAAAATTAAATTTAAATCATGCGTTTAATTCTGAGTTGACGATCTAATTGATTCATTTTCCCCTTTTCTTTCTCTGTTACTTTTTTTTTTTTTTTTTTCCTCTTTTTTTTTTTTTTTTTTTTTTTTTTTTTTTTTCTCTCCCTTTCCTTTTTCATTTTTATGCCGTCCCTGCTTACCACTATCCTCGCCCATGGCAAATCTTTATGGCTTCCGTTCCCTCTTCCTCTCACACCCTTCATTTATCCAATATCCAAATTGAGTTATATGACTGTTATGTTTGAGTAAATTTTTATCATAATAAAATTAAAGAATGGTAGAAACTCTGAATGTTAAGTTACAGATGGCCAACTTTTGATATGATGAAACCATCTATTATTTACTTTATCACTTTAGGATTTGGACGAGTCATAAAGAATCGAGTGATGAAGAATCGGGAAGATTTAATTCGGGTCCAAAAAGTTTGATGTGAAAAGTATGGGTGGGGCAATCATGATAGGTTGGATTAGGATTATTAAGTCAATTTATACATGTAGCTATTAAAGATAAGTTAGGTTGCCGGTTGAACATGTCATGCATTAAAAATAAAGTTAATTTGTTAGTGATTTTCTTTAGTTTAGTTCTTCTTTTTTAAAAAAAAAAAATTCACACGTGTTACAGTGATAATAGAATTTGTTAAATATGTCCGTTATAGATGTTTATGGTTAGAGAATAATTCTATTATGATTTTTTAAATTTTTATTTTAATCCAGTTTGATTTTTAGTCTATTATAAAAAAAGATAGAATAAATGTTTTTTTTAAGGGGATTGATTTCAAAGTTTTGTATATTTTAGTAGAGTGATTATTTTATTGATACACTTATTTCTTTAATATTGAAGAATAGATTTTAGTTCTTTTGATATTATATTTTATTTTTCATTATTATTTTAGATTTATTTTATAATAGGTATGAAATCTATATATTTTATTTTTGTTTAGGTATTTTTGATATGTTTCTTTTCATAGATTTAGTCTAGTTCTCATGTTTATTTTATTTTATTTTTTACTTTTTTATAATATGTTTCTTTTTATTATAAAAAAAATATGTAAGTAGAAATAATTTTCATCTTACACTATTAGAAACAAGCTTAAAATACAATAAATATAAATAGGAACAAATCTTATTTTATAAAATTTAAAAATAAATTAAATTTAAATTTATTTATTGATATAATATCAAAATTTATTTTAACAATATTTGTTAAGTTTATTATACTATTTTTCTTTTTCGAATCGTTACGAGATTATCTACGTATATCTTATTTAACACATTCATACATTACTTCGTGAAAGGACTTTTGGAAATATCTAATAAAGATAAAAAATCATTTACAATAAAAATTTCAACAAAATAAAAATATTTCAAGAGACTGAAATCAAATTTGATAAATTTGTATAAAAATTAAAATTATACTGAATAATAATAAAATAATGACCATAATAGTTGTGTGACTATGTTAAAAGTTAGATTGTCTTTGTCCAACTTCACACTTAGTAATTATTTCACGACAGAATGAAATCACGATAATAAATTTAAATCAAACAGAAATAGATTTATGATTTAGAATTTTATTATATTTATAGGGATAATGCAAAAGGATAGTTAAAAATTTGTATTAGTATTTAATAATGCATCATTGTCTTAAAACAGAGAATATCAAATATCAGATTAAATTAAAACGGCAGAAGATATCATTTAAACATATCTTTAAAGTAGGGCACTGTATAACTCCTCTTGTCCATCGACCCTTTCCGGGCAAAAGAGAATTTGATAAATTGGAATCTAAGAAAATAGATTCAGTGTACATTGACAGGAAGTTTAAGTAATAACATGGACTGTTCCAATTTGACCTACTACCACAAATCAATTTAAAAAATAATTTTAGCTAATTGTGTCTCAATAAAACAATTTTTTTTTAAATTTATAAATAATATTTTATCCAATATAATGTTATATAGTATTCATATCAATATCATTCATCTTTAAATAGACATTATAAAATATGTTTATGTTAATTGTATATTTTTTATTCAACAATTTAACTATATATAATGTCATCAAGGTGAATTGACCAATATTGATTCAAATGTTATCTTAATGATGGATTTCTTGATTTTTTATTTTTTTTTTTGGTATCCATTACGTCACCTGGGAATGCAAATATCACATTGTTTTATTTTAGTTTTACAATTCTCATTATGATATATTACTTTTAAGATGTTTTTTAACTTTGGTTTCTAAGAATCTTTTTATGGGTTATACTTTAATACAATCATTTATTTTATTATCGACAATAAATGTTTTTGAGATAAAGAATAACTTTTTATTTTTATGATTCATTATTCTATTTAAAATTTAATATCTTAATTTTTATATCATGAATCAATATTTTCTAATAATAGAATCTTATTAAATTCATGTCTTAAACTTATAATTTTAAATATGATCTACTATTAGAAATATTTTTAAAAATATTCCTACAGTTTAATCTAACAATAAAAATAAAATTAATTTTAAATTATTTAATAATTTGTAATTGTATTGAAAAATTTTGATCCATCTCTTTTTGTTCAAATTTATTAGTAATAAAAATTGCAATGATATTCTAATTTTTCAAAATGAGAGAAAAGCTATAAAAAATGTCTTTTTTTTTTCAGTCATAGTATTTTAACAATCTTTATATTTTATATAAGTTCTCTACATTATAATTTTATTTCAAAATTTTAATTATAAACTTTTATCCTCCGAATATAAGAATTTACCATTAAAAGAAAGTGTGAAGTAATTGTTTAAAAAGTAGGTGAGTATCAAATAACCATTTTTCTGTTTCTCTCATCAATAATACACTTCATTTTTTTATTTTTTTTTTATTTTGAAAAAAGACGTTACCTGAGCTTGAGATGTAAAGTGAATTTGATCCCTTTCAATGAAATTTCGTTCAACACATTGTAATCTGTTGATCATATACGAATTATGCTAAATCATGTTAGTAATTAATTACCGTGCTCGATGATGTGAATGAGATGTGCTTCATCTGCAATTTCTGTATTAATTCCTGTATAATGTCCATATTGGCTTCGCATTATTCAGAGGTAACAATAACTAACATAACATGCTACCTCCTCTAATCTTCGTCTTCATTATAAGTGAGAAATATCCAAATCTTTAAATCTAATTCGTTATTTTTTAAATTACCACAACTACTTCTTTTAATGAATTTATCTCAAATCAAAATTCACATTTTTAGATTTTAAATATAATTTATTAGATAATATTTTCCATTTTGAAAATCTAAATAAAGATGAGTCTAAATTGTGTCAAATTATGAAAGATTAAGTTGGATCAGGTTTAAGTAAAACAAGACCAGGTTTGGTTAGAACTATGTCATGTAAGGTCAAGTTGAATTAGATTCAAGTTATACAAGTTTAAATTGAGTTGGGTCCAAAAAAAAATCAAAAGTCAAATTCAAACAAGGTTAGACCATACTTACGTCAAGTTAGGTCAAACCTAAGTTAAATTAAATTAAATTAGACTTAAGTCAATTTGGATTGGGTCACAAGTTAGGTCAAACCTAAGTTAAATTAAATCAAATTAGACTTAAGTCAATTTGGATTGGGTCACAACCTTAAGTTAAGTAAGATCTAAGTAAAGTTAGGTTAGGCCAATCTTGTCCAAGTCAAGCTTAAGTCAAGTTAGGTTACTATTAGGTTATCATAACTATGTCAAGTTTGTTGGACTTAGTCCAAGTTAGGTTGTATCAAGCCAAGGCCAAGTCTAGGTCAGACAGAGTGTGTTAGAGCCATATAAGATTATATCTAGACGACCCAAGTAAGGTTGAACTTATCAGACAAGTCAATAGGATCTAATATGAGCTATGGCAAGTCCTGACAAGTTAAGTCGGATACACTTTTAGTCAAGTAAATCTTAGCCAAGGTTAAGGTGAGTCATCTCTGATCTACTTAAGGTCAAATTGGCTGAGATACACGTTAAGTAAAGTCAAAATAAATCCACCTCAGATCGAATTGAGTTAAAACCAAATTAGACCAAGTTAACTCAAGTCAGTAAGGCCCAAGAACCAAAGTGGGTTGGGCACAAATTGGACTAACTTGAACAAGATCTAGACATCTTCTTCCTACACCTCCATAATTTTAGGAAGAGACAAAAATATCCCTAAATTAGAATTTTAAGACCATTCCTACCCTCCACCCCTCTCACCACTGCACCTCCTGCACCTTCTTTGTCTATTCCTACGCCTCTTTGCCTTCTTCGTGGACGTTGTTCCCTTCTTCATGCACCTTCCCCTATTTCTATTTCTTGATTGTTTGTATTGTGGTTGGCTGCACTTCTATTGACTGAGTTGATGGATTAAAGAGTGGTGGTTTGTGAGGCTTTAATTTGTGTTGTTGCTAAGACATTATTTTTTTGAGTTTCAGATTAGTATAATCTAAAATAGTATTTGGCTTTTGGATTAGTATAACCTATGGGAAGCCAAATAACCAAAAACTTAAAATTCTTACCTCACTGTCTTGAATCACGACAACCACTACAAATACTCTCCAATCACCAATACTAAAGTACGTCAACTGTCTTATCGTTGCCTTCGTCACTTACCTTCTTCATTGCAACGCACAAACTTTACCTCTAGCCTTTTCGATCATCATTTCTACATCTCACCATTTTCTTTATTTTTAGCAGAGAAAACTTAATCTTTTCAATATAGGTCACTTTTGTAATTTAGAAAATTATGAAGGTGTAGGAAGAAGGCGTCCAAGATCTAAGTCGAGTTAAATGGATTTACACCCAAACGAACCAGGATACATACGAGAGATATATCAATATATACAGGAATATGATCAATTCTAAAGATTAAAAGACATAACGCAAACATAATGTACAAAAGATTATCTAATTATTGTGGTATTGGTCTAAAAGTTTAGGATATAAAAGTATAAAAATTATACAAACACAATTAAGAAAAAATGAAGTGTTCATATCCGACATGTGACGGGTACTAACATCATGCAATAAACACGAGTACAATACGAGCGTCAGTATTTCTCAATAATACAGCACCTGCTGCAAGTGAATTACGACTGAAATCACTGACAAGTTTAGATATGAAAGATAGAAGAATATTTTCTTCTTGAGTAGTCAAACTTTTTCAGAGAAAAAAAGGCAGATATTGGTGACAATGCATGTTGCACGCCCAAAAATAGTTTCGACGAACTTTCTTATGTTTAACAGCAGCACTTTAAAGCAATCCTAAGATTTTGCTTTCTGGCACCCTTTCAGAGCATTTTAAAAGTATCAACACTACAGTTGAAAGACGGTGTAAAAATTGAAACTAAACATTTGCCTAAAAGTGTAAAAAGTTTGTGCCAAAGGTATAAACAGCAACGGAAACTGAGTCTAGAAACGACTAATTTGTGCTATTGGAAGTCTTAATCTAGAAATGCCCCTCAAAATACAAAAAATTATGTTAGAAATCATAGGAGCGATAAAAATTCTGATATAGCATTATCAGGGCACCCATTGACACTGATTTCAAAAACAAATAGGTAGGTGCAGTTGTTAAAAAAACCATTTGGGCCGGAGAACATTTTGAGATTAAAAACAAAAAAAACCTCTTCTGTTATCTATGATTTCCTGGTGTATAAGTAAACACTTCATTCGTCAATTTGCAACAAGTGCTGACCGTGCTTCTGAATTTTCTTTTATTTGCAATTGAGGTTTAAATGTGTTATGATAAGCTATAAGTTAATGAATAGATACCATTTTGAATAGTTACTTCATTCAAAATCTGTGCCCTATTTACTCCTCGAGCGTGATATTCACCTCATCTTTTTTCTTTAAAAAATATGAAGATGACATTAAACATTTTCAAGTTTCTTAAGCAGTTATGAAATATATTTTCTTTCTATGTGAAAAAATCTAACATTTTCTTTTATATTAGCTTTTTAAAAAGTTTTGTTGAACACGCATGTTATTTTTCTTTGAAGATAATCGTGAGGCATGGTCAAACACTAAGTATTAATGATAATCATTAATAGTTATATTATATTCAGCCCCCGTTGGTTTGTAGTGCAATGGACTTGACTCAGCAGTTCTTCAACAGCAAAACATGGAGTGGTTTATAAGAAGCTCGCTTCATATGTGCCCAAATAGTTTAAGATGTTCAATGAAATGTAACTGCACCAAATAGCCTGCCTTATAAGACCTGAATACTGAGTGTGATTTGTGCTTAGCTCTTGTTGGCGCGGTTGTTCAAGCTAACTGAAGTAAAACAGATATGCAGATCAAACGAGTATTGAAGAGATCTATCTGGTTGATATGTACACCACACATCAAATATGGAAACATACATGGTATGAGGAAAAGGGTTATTTCAGAATATATTACTGGTCTGATATCATCAAATCAAATGCTTTTGCTCTAAGATAGTATTTACAAATTTTCTGGCTCCACCAAGTTTTGTTGCAGAAAATATATTAAGTCTTAAAATATATTAAGATTTAACAAGACCATGTTTAACATTAGACATTAGATCAAAAAGTTATAGTCGATATTTAGAATACTTTGTACTTAAGAGAGCAGTTTAAGTTTAAGCGTTATAATGCTACTAAAAATTAAATTTGTGATCTTACTTTTATCATTAGACGAAAAGATACAACTTGTTCTACTTAAAAGCTTAATACTCAATTGTGATTTTACCCAAATAACTTTTGTTACTGGAGAATTGATGTTACTTGAAACACACATTTCACTAGAATAAATGTCATTTGCAGTATGCATGAAGAGGGAAACCAAATGAAACCTTATAGAGTCCATTGTGGACCGAGGAGGGTGATGTAAAGATACCAAAGAAATGTATGTTAGATATCAGTTCTGGCAAGGTGAAGTTATCACAGGGAGCAGTCGGAGCTAAGGTACACACCTCAGAACAACTTTGATGTTCTTGTTCTCAAATCCAACCTTTTCCATTTGTTTTAAAATGGAAAATCAATAAGATTTACTACATGTTTAAATAAATTTCTCTATAAACATAGTATAAGCGTGAAAAAAAAGTTTGTTGATAAGACGCTATCGTAATTTCTTCTAAAAGTGCATTTGTCCAACAATATTCTTGTATTCAAATGTATAGCATTGCTGGGTAAATTGGGATAGTCAAAACATATACAAATGAATGTTCAAAATTAAAAGGTAAAAATACACACAAGAGAAACTAAAACTAAATAATACGGAACTCCTCACAAGAGATGAGGCCAGAACTTATGCTGATGATTACAGAGCTGTAATCCAAAATCTACTCTTCATTCAAGTTGGGATTTGAGCCCCTTCAGTGAATCCGTTGTAGTGGTTATCTTCCAATGACAGCCAGAAATCTTTCTTTAGTCTACCAACAATTCTTGAAATCCTAAACTTGAGGAACTCCAATGCTACAGAATACAACCTTGTACCATCAATAATAGAGCTCCTTTGATATTCAAGAACCCAACTGTTAGGGTCTAATTGCACTGCTGAAGCACCCCATTTTGGTTGCACCCACGAAGTATTGCCCTTCCTAATCAAGTAGCCTCCTTGTCCACCATTCCACTTCATAAACAGATTGACAATAACTAGGAGTTAGTCAACAATAATCAATCAATCCTAGTCCTCCAAACTGCATATGCTGATTAAAAAATAAGACATTGCAGAGAATTCACCTGAGTGACTCTTCCTGATAAGACAGTGAATGTTCGAGAAGAGAATCCATTTGTGAGCAATCCTGCTGTTTGCAAAGGCCATCCCCAGATTGTTACTTTTTCTATTGCAGATTTGTACAATGTACACCTTGAATTCAACAGCAGACCATCCTACACAAAATGTGGTGTAAAATGTGATTTAGGTTACTTAGTAAAAATTAGCTGCAGTCTCTACATTTTAAAAACCCTAGTTCATATTCAAGAAAAATGAGGCGCAAACTTTACCCAATAATCAACAAACACTGAATAAAAAAACTTTCTTTTAAAGAGTAATAAATACCTGGCTGATTTCCCATGAGGTATCGGTAAAACTGCAATTTGAAACTTGCACAACAACAACACCTGCCAACTCTTTATGCAAAACCCTCAGCTTTCCATTCAAATCACGCACTCGGCTACATTTCTCACCGACCCTTTTGATCACATGCGGCGACAAAACAGGCTTGAAAACCCCAGAAACCACCGAGGAGAAAACAAGGTCCGCAGATAAAAAGAGTCCAATAAAGAGAAGCAACCTCAAGAAACTGAAAGCAGAGGTTTGTTGTCTCATGGTCTGCTTCTCCATTTCGGGGCTGGAGTCTGACCTGGGACTTGATTTGGAGAGAGGAGTGGATGATGAGAGCTGAAACGAAACGGATCGGGGAGTGGAGAGAACGGAGGCATCGAAGGAGATAGGGGTGCAGAGAACGTTGTTGTTGTTGTTGTTGTTGGGTTTAGAGAGCTTGGTGAGGGTGCTTTTGTGGACGCTGGTGGTCATGAGATCGAGGGTGGCATTGATGCTGGCCAAACACATTTCGCAATTGCAATTGGCATCTTTCTTGCAACCGGGAAAGTAGCAGCTGCTGTCACGGTTATCTTCTTCCCATGAACTGGATTTTGATTTTGATTTTGATTGCACAAAAACCGTTCCCATGGCTTCTTCCTTCTCCCAACACTGATTCTTTGTTTTGTTTTGGTTTTGATTTTTCCTCTAGCGCCGTTGTAGCAACCTTCGAACGTGGGTTTCAGGGCCCACCTTTGAATTTGAATCCCAACGGTCATGTTGGTTTTTTAGGATTTTATTTTATTTTAGTTGTTAAGGTGTTTTCAAATTTCAAAAATTAAATATACCAGAGTACTGTCTTCGTTCTAAAAAACTATCAGGTTTGAAGTAATTATTTATTCTCTATGGCCGACTTTCAAAAAAGTTAGTAAAACAATATTATTTTCTTGTTAATTTTTTTTTCTCTTTTACACTATATAGTAACATGCATAATATCTTTTACTGAATAAAAAATATTATAGGTTGTATCCTAGAAAGTGTTAGATGCATATTATTATGTCTTTATTTTTTTCATAAGTATATGATGTAAATATGATTTTGGAGATTGAAATTGTAAATACGATTTTTTTCCTTATTTTAATTATTTTCATAAAAAACTATTGATATATTATTATTATAATTATTCTATACAAAATTATAACAACATTTAGTAAATATTTTATTTTCAAATATTATGCGTATAGTTTTGGTAAATTTACAACTTTTGTTTTAAGAAATTTACTTTATTCATTTGCAAATTGTTTTTGTTTTCTTTTTTTAGTTTTTTTTTTTCAAACTTAAGTATAAGTTGAAAGTGACACCTTAAATAGAAATAATGTAATGTTAAATGTAGAAGTTGTATAAGAGACACATTCAGAAATTGGTTTGACAAGTTGATAACAGTACTGAATAATTATGATTTCAACAAAGTTTGAAAGATCAACACATTAAATTTTGCATATTCTTATTTATGCTGGTATTATTGTCTCTAATAATAGAGTAGTTGTGAAAAAAAAAAAAAAAAAAACTCAGAGACGCTTTAGTTAATGTTTTGAGATAAAAGATTTTAGAAAACTAAGAGTCTTTTTAGGAATTGAAGTTGTACAAAACTCATGAAACTCCTAATATTAGATTTTTTTTTCCTATGTTGATTTGCAGGATACTAACAATTATTTATTCTCAATTGCTTAATTATGCACATGTACTTTCATGATTCGTGTAATAATAAAACGATCAATATTGAGAAATAACATTTAGAGTTGTTGAATATTTAAAAGATATTTTGTTACATGTTGATTATGATATCAAATTGTATGCTTATTCTAATTTTGATGGGAAAGATTGTCTTCTGACCCAACGATCTTTAATTAGTTACTCATCTTTTTGAGTTATTCACCAATCTCTTAGAAAACTAAGAAGCAGTTGAGAATATATAAACCCTAATCATTTAGGTGAGTTGAAGTATAATATAAATCCCTTGCAAAAATCCTTATAAATTTGAATGCATGTTGTCTATATTTATATTTAGTGTGATGTGTAGTATGATTATGTAATGATACATAATTGTTTATCTTGTTTTTTATTAACAAATAAAGTATATTGAACAGGAGACTTGGTATTCCAGAATACAAGTATTTTAATCAAGTATCTTCATGTTATGCTGTCTACAAATTTTTTTTATCAAAACGACAGTTTAACTTTTTTTTAATAAATTAAATATCTAAAATTCTCATATTTCCATTTGACAGGAGTATTAAAAAATTAAATTTTAAACTAAATTTATTTACTTATTTTAGTTGACAAACCTTGATTTTAAATATAAGTTTTAATATTAAATATTGATGGTTTGGTATCATAATTTTTTATATAATTATAACAGTTATTGATAAAATATTTTCTTACCAAATGTTATGGAGTTTTGATAAGTTTATATATTTTTTTTCTTTTTAAAATCTTATTGTATTATTTTTGAATTGATATATTAGTAATCATAAAAATAAAGAAGACATGACGGATTGAAAATTTTTCAATATGTGAATATTTAAAAATAATTATAATATATAAAAGCACATACTTATTTATAATATGTATATTTAAATTACTCTAATATATATATATATATATATATATATATATATATATATATCCTAAATGCTTGTTTATTTTTTGAAATGAGCTTATTTTAGAAATGGAACTGTGATACTAAACATTAAGATCATATGTTCATTCTGATAGATATCAAAACCATGTATTTTTTTAATATATATTTCTCACCAGTTAATATTTGTCTATATAAGTATGAATATATATATATATATATATATATATATATATATATATATATATATATATATAATATATATATATATATTTTTATATATATATTATATATATATAATATTTACAAGTATTTTTACTTATAAGTATTTTTTTTATGTCATGTTAGAGTCCTAATTCTTAATTCTTACTTTCATTTTGTACCAAAAAAAATAGCTGGAACTACAAAGGTTCCATTTGTTAACATAAGTGATTTAGATAAGAGGGAGAATAAATGAACTTATTTTGATCAAGGAGAAGTAAATACTACACATATACATATACATATACCTATATATATACATATACCTATATATATATATATATATAAGTTTTTAAATCAATATGCATTCTTATTTTCTTTATCATCCTCTTTTCTTTGAATTTGCATTCAATCGATTTATAATCTATTACTTTTCTTTAATTTTCCAATTTTAGTCCTTACTTTTCTTCCCTTTACAATTTTTTTATTACCAAGTCATCATTTTTGGAGTACTTCATTGTATTTATTTCAACTTTGCAATAAATTTGATTTCTTTAATATTATAAATAAAACGTTTTACTTGTAAGCTCTTCAACATATAATTGTTTTATTTCGCGAAGTTATATTATTAGTTATATTCGATTAATTCAGATTTACTTATTCGTTATTATTTACAAGTCAAAATATTTAACGGATTAAGGAATTAAGATTTTAATTAATACATGTCTTTCAACTACAAATATGAGGATTTTTCCAAGTATCATGTTAACATTTAGAATCAAAACACTTAAACCAATACACTAAAATTTTGAATCAAATTTTAAAATAAAATTGTCAATAGAAGTAAAAATAGTTACATTTCTTATTGATAGAAAAGGTAAATTATATAAAAAAAAACACTCAAAATTTTAAGTTAATATTTTACATAATTTGTTCATGGTTTATTGGTATTGAATCGGTTTAGTATTTCCTCCCACAATAACTTCACAAACTGGTACAGTTAAAAAATGATTGAAAGTCTTCTTAACATAAACATGAAGTATGATTATATATATATATATATATATATATATATATATATATATATATATATATATATATATATATATATATAACTCATTCACACTGAATTTCCTTAAATATTCCTTTGCAAAAATTACAACACTACTCAATTTTTTTTCTACAGAATACCAACAGTATATCATCTTTTACTCAAATGTTTTTTTTTTCAACAAATACATTATTTTGGTGATTAACAGAGTAATTAATTTGAAGATGAATTAGAAAGAAAGAAAATCAATACTTCATTGAAAAAAAAATAGAATTTAGAACTTTTTTTATTACTAAAAATTCAGTGTAGAGGGAGTAACATACATGTTCAAGCCTGTCAAGTTCCAATTCAGCATCATTTAAAAGCAGCTGGCTTTCAGAATGAATTAACTCATTTTCGTTGTCTCTCACCAAAATCAAACCATCCCATTAAAAGTAACATTCAATGCTGTTCCACCAAATTATTTTTTTCACATTTAACTACTTTGAAAAGCACACCAACAGAACTATACACATTACTCAACTTCGTGGGAAACAAACTAGTAGGTACTATTTATATTCCACCATATATTTCCTAGTCAAAAGTTTGGAAAAATAACTTCTAGACCAAAAAAAAAAATACTCGAAGATTCCAGTGATTATACTAGATTAAAAATAAAATTAATGAGATGATGATAAGATCTAATGGCCATACTAATGAAATAAATTGATACTTTACCCCTTAAGCAGGGCTTAAAAAAGAAACAAACATCATCAAAACTTAAGGTGGCCAGTTTTCCAACCACATAAATATTCCCAAGAATTACCTTGGAAGTAGGGATTGTTTGGGAACATTGTTTTCATTGTGGCTTATGCAATACAACATAAGATATCTCGAAATTAGAGCCCAACCCATGCATAATTCATTAAATAAATATGCAGATCCTTCTGAAACAATCACTAATTACAAACTCTAAAGAAGAAGGCTAATTTGGTTGCTAAAGATAAGACTCGTATTTTATAAATTAAATATAGTTGTTTGAATTTTATTATTAGTTAGATCATGTGATGATTTTTGTTACTAAGTAATATTAAAGTATATTTATACACATTCTATAGACTGTAAAAGTTAATATGAAGAATGTTGGTTAATATCAATCCAATCATGAACGAGACCTATAACAAGTTTTAAGATAGTTTTTGCTTTTAATTTAAGTGAAAATTTGTATTTTATTTTTTTTGTCAATATAAAATTAATAATAAATGCGTATTTATTTGTTGACTTAAAATATATGTTCTACAATATATTTTGTAAGATTAATAAATTTTGAAAATTTCACCATGTATGAATTGAAGGGAAACTTGAGTATGAAAGGGTTCATGAATGGTGGGCCAAAGCAACGAAAATAAGAAACCTGCAGTGGGAAATTATCTCTTTTCCAATAGCAATGAATGAGTTCCAAAGTTTTTTCATTGCAATGGTTGTTCTGCCTTATCAGACATAAATTACATAATGCTATGTGTGATTCTATACATTTTTGTTTCACATTGGATTTTCTAAAACTTTATTAACATATGAATTGACGTGATTTGTAGCTTCATGTTGAAGAATTAATTATAAAATAATTTTTTCTATTCAATAAAGGATTTGCACTCTATTCTGTTATTAATTTTTTTTATAATAAGAACATTCACATATAAATCATATTACTTCAAAAATAATTTCATTTAAAACTAATTTTGTTGATGTTCGTCCAAATATACACTCTACCTCTCATATCTCTCTCCCAGCTTTGGTGAGAAAAAAAAGAGAGAAAATATAAAACTTCGAGGAATAAAAACAAATAAGAAAAAAAGTGAGCAAAAAAAAAAATATAAAACACTTTTATATCTCTCCACTAATAGAAAGATGAAAATTGATAAAATAATATTACATTAGAAGACAAGAATATCTATAAATTCAAGAAATGTGGCTATTAAAAGAAAGTAAAAAGACAAACTTTTTCTTTCTTTGTCTCCATACTTTCTAGTGATACCTCATAAATTCTTAAATAATTGATTCCGAACATATTTTTTTTTATTTCAGATAAAGCAATCTAATATATATATATATATATATATATATATATATATATATATATATATATATATATATAAAATTTAAAAATAGATAATCGAGAATAAATTATGGGTGTGCTACGGATTCAGTAACAACAGAAAAAAATAAAAATAAAAAGACTTATGAAAACAAGAATACTTAGCTCATGACAGTGCTTACAAATAGTTGACCAATAATCAGTTTGCAAATCAATATAAAGACTTTAGATTATATTTTTCAAAATGGTCTTCCATCAACTTAGTTTTTACACTTTAGTCAAAAGTGAAGTGATTAAAGTGACTTATCTTTGTTTTTATCAAAAGTAAATTTAAAAAAAAGTTAATTAAACATATTTGAACTGTATTTAGTCAAATATGCGTTGAAGGGGGATGAAACTTAATTTTTACCACCAAATCATGATTTCAGGAGTGCATGCAAACAAAACTTAATCAAAATTTTATTAATAGATTGAATTGACCACACTATCTTAGTAACATGGTTTTCGGTAAGCTTATTATTGAACTTAGCTCTATGAATCACCCTTTCTAATTAATTTAAAAGTTTATGGTAAAAGTTTTACTTATTGCTTAAGCCCCTCGATAATATTTTAAAAGGATTAAGTGGTTTTCTTTCTTAACCATGTAGTTAGATAAATAAACTCATAGTATTTTTAAAATTTTAACATATAGAGGTGAAAACTAAAAAGGTGACAACCGATATATCAATTGATACGATAAATAAATAAAAATCATTTACCCTTTAAGTGAGAAATGTACTTAAGAATAAACTGTAGAGATGATTTCTAAATCAAATTCAATATAGCATACTTTAATTTTCATATTATATAAATATGTTTATATATTTATCAAACTTTAATTATTAGTTTCTTTCTATTGAATAATTGTAACTTCTGTTTTTAGACAGAAAGACTACATGAATCACTCAGCAGTAAAAAATGAGGTCACTTAGAATATAATTTTATTATATATCGGTTATTAAATAAAGTATATTATATATATATATATATATATATATATTAAAAGTACTATATATATATATATATCAAATTTATCAAAATTTAATATCAATCAAAGAATTTAATTTACTATTTATTATGTACTCTCATCTTAATTATGATTTTTTTTTGTATATAAAGTTCGAATTTAAAATCTTGATTAAACAATGGTTCAATTTCATTTAACTAACTAATATTACTGCGAATTTTATAAAATTTTAACCTATTTTGTGCCCACTAAACTTTTTATGTTTTTTCTCTCTAGATTTTACTATTTTTTTGTTTCAATAGCTGAATAACTTAAAAAATTAATTTAGATAAAAGGTATCATTTTATCTCTCTCATCCCATCCCCATTTTTACTGTCTTGAGACTTTAAAAAACGGTTGAACTGTATTGTTTATCTTTTGAGAATGTATTGAGAAAAAGTTGTCACTTCTGAATAATGATTAGAAAAATAATTTTCAAAGGTAGTAATGATGCACAGATAATAAGGTGCAGAGATTTGTTGTTCACGGAATAACTTATTCCTTGAGGAAAAATGGAAAATCAATCATTTCATCTTTGTTTCATGAAGATCGAAGAACCGTATTCCAAAGACTTTTGTCAAGATTCAAACTAGTAATAAAGTAGTGACTAAGATTGTATTTAGAGAAATTTGTGCAGTAACTAAGTATATAAAATATATTATTTTTTGAATATGAGAATTTGATTGTGAAGGTAAAAAAAGAATCAAAATTGTAAGTATATGCAAGAGAGGGAACACAAATTGATTTGAACATCATTAAAATTTATCTTTGTTAAACTTTCTTATGTTTAATTACTTCTATTCAATCAAAATTTTATTATTATAAACCCATATAATTATTAAGAGTTGTAATCCTTTAAGCAAGTGAATATAAATGTTTTAATTTCATTGTCAATTCTTTGAATTATTGTACCTAATGTTCTTATTATAAGAAAAAGATTATCTATTATTAATCTTCTTTATTTTATACCAGTAAACAATAATTGGTTGTCTTCTTCATTTCAACTTTTTAATTAAAATTACAATTATAAAATTATATAATTATCTAATTTTCGAGTGAAAAGACATAAGCATTAACAAAAAAGAAATACACTACTAAAAAAATCACTAATTCAATAAAAAAAATATACAAAAAGAAAAATTTTTGGCCTTTCAAAGTTTTAAGCTCCTTTTCAGATTTACTCTTTCAACTAAAATATATACAAATACATACTACACACACATATATATAACAAGGTTCAAGTACCAAAGAAAATAAAAATTAAATTTAAACTTAAAGATAATTTATTTGAAGCTAAATGAAAATAAGTATAATTAAAACTTAGAAATATAAGAGATATCAAATAATTGTATCTAAATTAATATATATTATATACATATATATATATATATATATATGTATATATATATATATATATATATATATATATATTAATGGCAATTATCACTTATGATGCGTTTCCGAATTTGCTACTAGGTAACTAGTCTATATGCAATAATTAATTATTTATTATTTTGTAGATGTAGGTAATTGATTGAGCAGTTACATAGGAATAGTTTTCCAGATGTACACTACTGAGAGGAGGGTAGAAGATAATTTTAGACTTAAAAAGAGATTTTCTTGGAATTAACTAACAAATCATAACATCAAGGGAGTACTCAACAATAACATAATTGAATGCACACACAAGAGGTTTTGGAAATGATCTCTAATGAGAATAAAATTAGTGGCAACACACTAATGAAGATTTCATAATTCAACAAACCTCAGTTAATTATAATCAAGTGCCTTAATTAACATTATTGATACCATGTTTAACCACAACCAATTGAGTGTCATAGCTACTTGATGGTCCTTCATCTGCTCAAACTTTAATGGCGTGATTACCTCAACCTCAAGAAAACTATCATCACCACATAACCAACTTCAGAAAAGAAAAAAAAAAAAAAAAAGGAAAAGTTTATAGCTACGTCATATTAGCTACCACGATTGAATAAGATCTTCTGCTATTGTGTTATGTTTTTATTCATTTTTCTAACAAAACACACTATTTTAACAGTTAAGATAATCTCGTGATTCCTCCATAATACGATAGTGAAAAGAAATTTGTATTTGGAAATTGAGGAAAGTTGACCATAGATATCGCATCATCAATAGTTTAATCAATTTTTCATATATGTTTGTTGATTTTTTTAAATATTTTTCTTCGGGTATTATTGATTGTTTGAGATGTGACAAATATCTAGGCACTAGGGTGAATGGAGTGCTCTAAAATTGTATCTTAAACCCAACAGTTTATTTCCTTCAGGGCAATGTCAATGCATCATATTGCTTGACTTGCAAAGTAGGTTATGTAGTATCTTCAGGCAAGAAAAATGCCCACAAAAAAAAAATATGGAGATGTTAAGTTGAAGGAAAATGATGCTTAGATACTAATATCTTAATTAGGCATATAGAGGAAGACGGAGATGGAGATAGAAATAGAAAAGAAAGAAATATTGGTACTACAAGAAATATGATGACATAAATCTGTGAAAAAAACATGGATATGTGAAGTTTAAAGAAATATACTTCTTTCTACTTTTTTTTCTTTCTTAATGATTACAGAATACTATAAAGATTTAATATACTTTGAAATGTCTTGAATTCTTGTTCTCTTGCGAAACTTATCGAATCTAATCCTTAATTGTTCCATTCATCTCAACTTTAATTTACTTAAAATTTCAAATAATTTTGCATACTCGAGTTCACACGAAATATCTCCATTACAAATGCAAAACTAATATGAGTGGAAGATACGAGGCTTAAGAAAAATCCAACCTTCTACTTTTTCATAACAATCAAGTCCTAAAAATACTCGTGTGCTAATAACTAATCAAAGAAGTTTGCTAGTACCCAAAACACCATTTTACCTATCTTTCTACTCAGAAGCATCAAAACAGGTTTTTGGTTTGTACATCTATACGCATAAACGAGTCGAAGTTTTGGAGGAGATAAAAGTCTGAGGTCATATTTTTTATTTTTCTTGAAACTAGGTCACTATTTTGCCAATGAAGTAAACAAAGAGATGAGAAAGAGGATTAGGAACAGCAAACTACAAGAGATCAGTTGGGAAGAAAAAAAGAAAGCAGAAAAGACCCTTAATCGGAAATAACACTTCCTGTACATGACAAGAAGAAAGAACTTATCCCATAAGGCTAAACCTATAAACTTTTATTCCCACAAAAGCAGAGTCTCCTCTGCCTCTGCCCTGTTTCTCCCCTGCATCAGCACAAACGGAAACTGGAAGAATCTCCCACTTGAGAAGTGCTGGTTGACCTTGCATATTTCTTTGATGAAGATGGAGATTGTGACAAGTCACCAGACCTTCTCCTCAGCATCTGCCTCATCCCATCCGCCACTCTAACTGCAGGGTTTGATTTGAACTTGCGGCAGAAGGACATGTGAGCCTTCACAGCTTCATCCATAGCCGAAGATGCCTTTTTCCCTCCATAGCTCACCTCATCTCTCACGGCTTCTGAGCACAACCCACATAGCCATTTGCCGTCAAACTTGGACTTTACTTCGCTGATGTAGTCTTGGGTGCAATCCTCCTTCAGCCCACAACACTCGCACTTCACTGACTCAATCTCCATCTCTTTATAACAAACTCTTTTGAAACTTGTTGGTTTTTGTAAGGATGAGAATCTTTCTTTGTCCTCAAGACATGCAAGAAGGGCAAAGTATGAGGAGCACAATGATTGAGGAGGTGTTGTTTATTTAGTAGTGTGTTGTAGCATGGTTTTGTTGGTTGAAGAAGTGGGTGTTGGTGTGGAATGAGGGGCTTTATGGTGTTTGAGATTTGTGTGTGAGAGAGAGTGAAATTCCATAATTTCCTCCATGTTCTAAGGGGCATGGGCAGTGGAAAATGTGACAAGCCTGGTCGGAGGGACCTTTGCTCTGCCCTTTTCTACCATTTAATATTTTTATTCTACAACCCTAAATGTAAAATTAGTGGGACAAACAGGTGGGTACCCTTAACAGTTAATACCATCTATATATTATAATCTTCTATTGCATTTTTACTAACTTCTTAGTCCTTTCTATTTTTTAATTCCTTGCCCTGTTGTCTCACTTCAATATTTTTTATACTATTGGATGCATAATTTCTTCTTATTAATTATTTTACAAGAAATGTCTTAGACTTTAACAATGATTTAGACCGCAGTGTTTCAATATGATTAATTTCGAAAACTCTAGTCACACAAGCCCAACTATCATTCTCTACATAGTATAATATATATGAAAGTTATTCTATTTTAGAGGCCACTAATTTTGTGTTAAAATAATTGTGTTAGTTGATTCATGTATTCGTTCTGTGAACATAACTACTTTACTTTCCAATTCATCCCATGCTTTTATATTATTTAATATATTTATTTTGAAATAAAAATAATAATCTTACACGTTTATTGTATATAATATTATTTTTATCTCACCATATCTAACAAATATAATGAAAATTGTTAAATAATAAAAATCTATTTATATTATCTTGACTTCATCGCAATAATAGATGCCAATATATAATATAATTAGAGTGGAGGGTTCAAGTTTTTATACATACTTTTTCTTATTAAATTTTACTTTTATTTTTAGAATTAAAAGTGAACTGAGAGTTTCATACAAGACAAAGATGAATAAGATTAATAGTATATGGGTAGAGATATTTCAAAAACATACTATATCAAGTTATGAATTGAAGAAGATGTTTAAATTTCTAATACATATTAATTTACAACTCATTGATATTGAATTTTCTTACTATGTTTCTTGAAAACAATATAACATATTATTCCTTTCCACTTGAAATTAGTGGATATTCTTTTGACTTGGCTAGCCTTCCTTATTTTTTTTGTTCCCCGGTTGTTAAAGAAGAAAAAAGGAATAGAAAATGAGAGAAATTGAAAGCACATGGGAAGGTAAAGCTACATTTGCTAATCCAATTAATTTTGTGAGTTCATGAATATTTTTTAGTGCAAAATGTGAAGATTTCCTTCCGTAATGGGCATGTGCTTTAGGCTTTGTTGAGCAAGCTTCAGTCACGATCCCAACTAAGAAAACAAAAATTGATCAAATCGGTCAGAATTTTTGCAATGTTTGTGTAAAGTCCTTATCTCAATTTCATGATATTGCTCTCATATATATTATCATAACATGCCCACTCTGATTGGTAGAAGAGTTTAGCATACAATTTTCATTATATCGACCTATAAGAACGTGTCACCTACTTGATTTAGATCATAAGGAAATAATATATATTTATTTAAAATGTCTATAACTAGCTAGTAAATTAATCATACTCAAATAAATAGTTGTCATACAAATTTTATGCTCCATGAAGTTTTATATAATTTAATATAACTGTCTCCAACAAAAAGTGACAGACTAATATGCATAAAAATTACAATAAATACGCCTGTTTACTAAGCACAAAAATGGTAATTATAACATAGATGCATGCAATAAAGAAGAGTTAAAATTAATGTGAATTCTCAATATATATCTATTTTGTTAAAAGTTGGGGACTGATTGGCCACCCCACCTTGTTGTTGTTGTTTTTAGAAAAAAATCTCTCACCAAAAGGTGTGGGAATATATTATAAGGATGAAAAGGAAATGCATATAAAAGTAAGTTACAAAACTATACTTTCATTACAATAATAATTCACTTTAAAATTAATTGACAAAAGAATGTGACAAATAACAAATTGACGACTTGACTACACATTGCCAGATTTTTTCCAAGGTGTTGAAAGTTGCAATGATAATACTCTACTCTCTCCCCTAAAAAAAACCATTTCTTTTCCTTTTTCTCTTTCACAGAGACAAAACATCTTCATAGGGTGATTCTAGTAAAAACATATATATGAAATGCTCCTTTTCCTCTAGTGCGCATGCAATTAATCACACACTACTCTCATGGCCAACAATTTCTCAAAGATCGCATGCAAAAAGAAAATAATAAAAATAAGAATAATTAGCAACTGTGTCCTCTTCAATTATCTACAAAGGGACACAATTTCACCCCACTCAACAATTTTTGCTACTGTTCAGTTAATTTTGAACTCGCTAATATGACGCCATAGTGACCATATTCTAGCATCAATGAAAAAGATGTATCAATTGCTTTATACTATTATATTTTCCCACAGCTTTAATCTTTGTTTGTGATCAATGTTGCTTTCAACTACATATTCTTTGATGCAATTTCACAATTGGTCTGTAATTACTCATGAGCTGATCAGAACCCTGAATTAATTAAATTTTCTGAAAAAAAGTCAAAGTCAGAGTCAGAGTAGGTGTATAAATATAGGGAGGAGGATATGCAAAATGAGACATGGAACGTGCATGCTCTGTTGAAACTTTGAAACCCCTTCTCCAACGACTCATTTCTTAGAATTTGTGATATTAATAGTTTATGTAAAATTCTAAACCTCTCAGGATGAAGTCTTGAATGTGAAATTTATAGAAGAAAATATCTGTGAATATAGTATGATATAATTTGATTTGTTCAGCAAAATTTATGAAGTTTAACTTTAAAAGATTATATTAAAATTTAAATTAAGTCTAACTATAAAATAACTGTTATTCTTAATTTATATACTTTAACCTAATCTTGTAATTTATGAACATAGGATCTCCCACAATATATCTATATTTGCACAGATGTTACTTGCTGTTAATTTCTATATCTTGAGAGAAGATTTTTCATAGTACTATCATCATACATTGCTCAACTGTCCAGTTAAACCAATGTATAAAGGTAGCTTTCATGCTTTAATACGATGGTTTTGACACTGAAAGGAAAGTGATGGTGAAGGGAAGGGTTAAAACGGGGTTCTTCTCTTAGGACCAGTGACCTGATTTTGAAGGGCCTATTCAGATCATTATTAAGCCGCGAGAAATAAAGTTAGTTAGGTTGATTACATGAGAAGAATCATATCATAATTGCGCAGGCTAACTTGTCAACAATAATTGCAGAGATTTGGTAATAAATAATTTTAGGACCACTGCTGTTAGTGACCAAAGCCTAAAATGAAACCACTGATTTTTGTGAACAAAATAGTGATTACTCAGTGCCACTCTTAATAGCTGCGAGAGATCATGGAAATTGATTTTATTTCTTTATGAAGTTTTTTATAAATATCTACTGATTGAACCCTTATTAATATGCTTAATTAGGAATCAAAACCCTAACAATATACTTGAGAAATTCAGCTATTTATCAATTGTACTAGGCTTTGTTAGTTTTGCATACTAGCACTAATTATTGAATTTGCTTCGAAATTATCAACCAAACTCTCTACCAAAAAAGAGAAAATTTTGAGTCTTTACATATATAGTAGCTTAAAGCTTTTGATTATAGCCTCAGTGTGAAAGTTGTTAGTCATGAAAACGATATCAAAGCCTTTGATAAAGAATCTAGGTATATATATATTTTTTTATCAGCAACAAAAAGAATCTAGGTATATGGTTCATGACAGTGAAAGTGTACTATGAGCATTGATTAATTTTACCTGCAATGCTAGATAGATGTCATTTTAAGAGGAATTTACACGATCACCCTCGAGCGTGTTAAGTATAAAAATCACTGATAAGCCAGTTTGAGTGTTCAGGTTACCTGGTAATTGAGAAAAGACAAATGTTAGACATGTTACAATAAAATCTGTGTTTGGAGCCGAAAACAGACACATGATAGAAGGACCATGCATGAGAATAAAACGAAGTCTGTTTTGGTTTTCCTTTGAGGACTATCATCAAGTGAAGAACATAGCATTGTCCTTCCAAAGGGACAGAAACTGTAAGTTCCTTATCAACCCTAAAGGCTACTGTGGCATTTTCATTTATCCAAAAGATAGGGTTGCTTGTGTATGAGGTATAGTATAAAGTTTAGAAACATAGCAGGACAATTCAAACACTTGTTATATCATCCATTCAACTCTTCATTTGTCGTTTCGTTTTAACTTTCTGCGGCTGTGCTTGTGCCGCATTCATCCACCTAATAGCATTATTCCTTTGAAAATCCAACAACATTTTTTTATAATACATTTTGTTTGTATGCGCTGCTGTCAAGTTTGTTGTCCCATATAATATTACAACAATAATGTGAATCTAATCTTTCATGCAAAATGCAAAAGGTGAAAGCAAAAAGAATCTCACGTCAACTCTCTTAAGGCTCATTAATTATGTTTGCCTTCTACTTACAAAACATTTGAACGAGTTTTTACAGAAAATTTTCTAAGAAGAAAAATATTCTTGATGTGAGAATTTTAATAATTTATCTTATATATAAACTAATTTTAATTTATATATGTGTATATATATATATTGGTGCACAGTTGATGAGTCAATGATTTCTCACATGCATAGCCTGGTTGGAGTTATGTTTAAGTATTGGTTGGAAGAGTTCAAAAATTTAATGGTGTTCACATGGCAACCCACATGGCACTTACCTTCCTAACGTGGATTCTTTCTTTTTCTTTTTGCATCCAACCACTCCTCATTTGTATTTCGGCTATCAATTATCTAGCTCTTGGTAACCTACTTTTTAGTCTTCACAACTCAAAGTTATCTTGAGACACTATTAGAAAGGCCACCAAAATGGAGAGAGCTTTCTTACAGATAGGTCATAACCACAAAAGTCCAAATCAATCATCATTATGCTTTAATTTAATCTCTCTCCATCATCATTAGCAGTGTTATTGTCTCTCTAAAATTACAATGCCAGCAACCACCGCCAATTATCAAATTGCAATGGTGCATGCATGTAACAAAAATATGTATACTTCAATTTTTGTTTTTAATATAAAATGTGAGTTTCGATTGTCATCTTTACCATTTTTTATTTTTGTAAAGTTTAAAATTATTATCTTTAGTTATTTTAAAAGTGTAATTTTTTATTTTAATTTAATTTTCTTTAACATTTTAAATAATTATTTTTAGTCTTTATTTATTTTAAGGATCTTGAAAGTTTTTTATGATACAGCATTATATCACAACATTAGTATGTATCATTAATAGTTATTTAATTTTGTATTTAACACAAAAGTAATTAAGTAGTTTTATATGATATTCTACGTTGAAAGTAATGATTTTCAGTTTAAAAAAAAATCAAAAATAAAGAAAAAACTTACAGACACTAAAATAAAAAAAAAATCACAACATGTTTAAATTCATTAACGTCTTTTAGTGATCAAACAACACTTTGAAAATGAACTTCTTGTGTTTTTTCTTAAATTAAAAATCAGCTCAAGATATTTAATACTTCCTGCGACAATGCAACCTATTTCTTACAAAAAGGACTACCAATAACATTATATTCATTTACCAAATATTATTAGACTCACTTATGTGATGTTTTTCTTTTACATACGTCGCTATATAAAATGGGAAACTTTTGGGTGTAAAATTATCTTGTGAAGAACAAGGGACTAAAGGGTGAACTTCTCTTTGTAGTGTTCAAGTTTTGTTTCATAATAAAATACATGTTTAATTTGACATTAGAGATTAAGTTAAATATAAATTTATGTCCAAATTAAAACTATTTGAATCCGAATATTCAAATATCAATCGAATGCTCTTGCATAATAATATTGTGTGACACAAACATGATCCCTGACATTAACCAAAAGCCTTAAAAAAATTGGCTGTCATAATCTTTTCACTGACAAATACATTTATGGAACCAATCGCTTCGTCGAATTCAGAACATAATCCAAAGGTCTTTTAGACATTATTGGGTTCAGTAAGTGTGTATCTCAGCTATACTTTATTATGTGGGACATCTTATGTATACCCAAAAAATAAATCACAATAAACAATGACCAGGATCTTGTATTCATCATGAAACCGTGGTCTGAACATTTTCCTTTTCTTAATTGCTAATGGGGCATCCATCGTCATACCTACGAGGACGATTGATCATTTTGTCTCTTATCTTAAAAGCCTTTAGGGTATTGCTAGCCACTGTGTCCTAAACCAAAAATCTTCAATGAGCTTAACAAGAATTACAAAGAGAAAGAAGATGTAACCAACAACAAAAAGAAAATAAAACTGCCAGAAACAAACTGCTTGAGTAATCTTAGTATATGTTGAGAAAAAGACGTGAATGAGTATAGAAAATGCAAGCAAGGTTCTTATTGAATGCATTTCTTTTTTTATTTAACACATGGTCGAAAGATAAAGCAACTGATATATCAAATAAGATATTATTATGTGCAAGTTGTACTACTACTTCCTTCTGATTTGATGGTGGAGAATGATTTGAACCACTGCAACTTGGCAAACCCCGGTTGGGATTTCTATGTTTTTTCTTCAATGGATACTGATTGTGCAGAGAAATTAATTAAATTTACTCAATCATGAACTGTACTACGACCTTTTTGACGTGACAGGAACATAACATGTAACACGAAGTTATAAGATTGAGTGAGAAAAATTATAAATAAGTACAATAGTAGATCACTGATTCTGAAGTTTGAACCAATGTGTCAATCTTGCAGTGAGAGTTCCTTATTTAGTATAGCAGAGCGTGCATGGTAATAAAACAATGTGTTGTGTTTGATTTTTGGATGATGAGAGCCATAATAATGATTAATGTGAATGCATGAAGCAAGAATGAACACTAGTCCCATCCCCGGGGAACCCTGTCCTCATGTTACTGATTCATGTTTTTGAGAACTGAATTCATTGGTGAGTCACATATAGGTGTGAGTGTGTGGCATGGACCAGACCATATAGCTCCAAAGGGTTGATGCATGACCCCACTTGTTACCTTGATGATATTGAGTGTATGACTAAGAAACAGTAGATGGTGACAAAGCATGGTGTGACCCACCATGTGCACTATGACTGTAACATCCACAACCTGCCACATGTGAAGCCGCCATATCCGAAGCTGCATTGCCTTAATAACCCTTTCTTCCCAGTGGATTGAGATTGTCTTATTAATGTTTTAGATATTTCTCGTAAGCTTTATTAATCTTTTACTATGTCATTGGTTTCAGGACCAAATTGGTGCCGTATTATTTTCTTTTCGAAAAGACATTAATACCACACCTGGATCAGGCACATGAGTTCAATCATTCTACCTGGCGAAACCTGTATCTCACTTATATGATATAATTAGATCGTATTGATATAGTTATAGAAGATTGTAATATGAGATTTGGATGAAGAGTTAAGGAAGAAGGTAAACACTAGAGCTGAAAATAATTTTCTTTATTTATGAGTTTAGACAAGTATGTGGAAATAAAATAGAAGATGAGTTATATTTAGACACTTTTTCTATAAACTTTTTAATATTTATAAGAAAAATTAAAATAATAAAAAATGAGTTATGGTGCTTAACTTTTGAAAAAACCTTTCATTTTTTAATTTTTTTTCTCTCTAACAGCTACATAACTTGATGTTAGACTTCTAAAAAAATTCAGTGTAATAAATATTTATCTGATAATTTATGTAGACATGCCTTATTCTTCTTCATATCTTCTTGAACTTCCTTTACCCTCTTTTCCAAATTAAAAGGGAAAATACATTATTTATTTTATCAATATGTAATTTACTATTCTAAACTCTTCTATGTTACTCTTCCCTCTGTACTTTATCTTATTACACCTTCCAGAACTTACCAACATTATCTATTTTAACAGTGTCATTCAATATTTTATTACGTTTACATAACTCTTTCACTCCATTTCTATGCTGCTATCTTATCTCATCCTTTCATTCCTCAACTTTCAAATGAACCATTATTATGTTGGGAATCGCTCTTTTTTCCTTCCTCCATGAACTCAAAATAGGCACTTTGCGGAAGCGTAAATATAAAAACAACGCCAGAAAATTTTAGCGTGGAAAACCTTCTTAATAAGGTAAAAACCACGGGACCAGTAGGCCACTTAAATCTC
>Ga0209700_100769_pt1 | contig 64049 bp, 36 predicted proteins | sample SiratroredBW_FD_187528 | JGI IMG/M metagenome (GOLD analysis project Ga0209700, IMG submission 187528) | Root nodule microbial communities of legume samples collected from California, USA - Siratro red BW (SPAdes) (version 2) | ecosystem: Host-associated > Plants > Roots > Nodule | place: USA...
TCATCCCCCCTCTCCCTTTTATAGTTGATTTTCTTTTCATTTTTTTTAATTAATGTTTATCTCATGCATTTAATGTTGATGGATTTTTTTTTCATTCTTTCTTATCTCTTCTTCTTTTTTTATTATTTCTTTTTTTTTTTTTTTTTTTTTTTTTTTTTTTTTTTTTTTTCTATTTTGAAATATCTAATGTTATTTTGATTTAGTCAATCTCAATTTATATTAGTTTACAAGTTTGAACATTAACATGTCAAGTTAAATCGAAAAGATCTGTTATTTTTATATACACAACAATTTATCCAGTTATTAATACCAAAAAATTCCCATATCTAAAAATCTGAAGTTTATATATTCAGATTATTTAATTTTAAATATCTTATTTCTTTAATTTCTTATATGTAATAAAATGAACTTTTTCCACACAATCAAGATATCTCTTCTCATTCTTAGTAAATTTGTTCGAAGAATAACAGATGCAAGTATCTATCTATTATCATAACTTTTAATTATAGTGTATACAATTATATATTTATTATACATTTTAATAAACATTTATTTTGCTTTGATCTGCACTTTAGAGGTTTCTAAATAACTAGTTAAAGAATAAATGGTATTGCAAATCAGTTTACATGTGCTGCAACAAAGTTTTGTGATCTCTTATTTGATGTTCACAAAGCAAAAATAAAAGTCAGGGGGTATATATATATATATATATAGATGTGTGTCTTAATGATTTTTATTCATTAATGTGTAAAGTATCAATTAAATAATATTTTGAGAGATGCTCAGAAGAATTTTGACAGAAGAAAAAGTTGACGGAGTAGAATGTGCATGCGAAAGCGAAATATAAGGGTGTGACAAAATCAACAATGTTTTTGCTAAGTTGGACATTGCCAATGAAATACAAAGAAAAGTGAGGTCAAATATAGCAGCTATAACCCTAAACATGGCTTCACTCTTTCATAACCTTGCAGAAGAAAACTGTGATGTGAGCCACGTACCCTTCAAGACCTCGTTATTATTGCTGGTAAATAAATACACACTCACACCACTTGTGAAGGTTATTATTAAAGTACATGTCTACCTATACTTCATGATTTAGGCATCATCATTATCTGTCTTATGCACACTAGCTACTTGCATATACTTCTGTTAGAACATAGCCCATTTGTTTATTAGTTAAGTCGAGATCAAGTCAAAGCATGGATTCTCTCTCTCTGACTGCACCAATGTCTTCATAACCATTTCCTACACACACTTGAATTAGAAAATCTTGAAGGGTGAGTGATAAAATGTGTTGGTTGTAATGTATATGTATTCGGAATTGGTTTAGGATTTTGTGTTTAGATTTAGGGTTAACTTTGAAATGTATATGTATTAGGATGAAGAGAGGTAGGGTTAATCCGATAAAATGAGAGTGACCCACCAGAGGTGAAACAATAAAATTACCCTATTGGAAAAGGAGGGAACTGGGTGGGGCCATGATTTCATGGAGGAGAAAGCCGCAAAAGACTATTATATAAATGAGTGTTACCACCTTCTCTTCTCCATCACCACTTCACTTTCACATTCTCAAAGACGCTTCACCAACAAGTTTCAAGCACCAATCACCATCATGGCTAGACCCCAACAACGCTATCGTGGTGTCCGCCAGAGGCACTGGGGCTCTTGGGTCTCCGAAATTCGCCACCCTCTTTTGTAAGACTCACTCTTTCTTCTTAAATCTTAACCCTTTTCATTTCACTGTTATACCCACTTTTACTTCTTCTGTGTTATATATAGTTTCAATGATGTAACATGCGAATTAACGTTGTTTGTTGGTTTTTTCTAGGAAGACAAGAATATGGCTGGGAACGTTTGAAACAGCGGAAGATGCAGCCAGAGCGTACGATGAAGCAGCGAGGTTAATGTGCGGGCCAAAAGCACGCACCAATTTCCCTTACAATCCTAGCGATCCCTCTTCATCGAAGCTCCTTTCTGCTACTCTAACTGCGAAGCTACACAAGTGTCACATGGCCTCTCTCTCCCTTCAAATGAGCAAGCAGAAGGAATCGCAGAAAGAAGCTGAAGGGTCATCCAGTTCAGGCAATGCCGTTGCGGGAACGAGCGGGGACACAACGGGGTTCAGATGGGCAGAGAAGAGACACGAGGAAGTGCAGTGGGTAGGAGAAGAGCATGGTGAAGTGGGAGATGCAGAACAGCAACAATTTCAGCCAGTTCTTGAAGATGATCACATTGAACAGATGATTCAGGAGCTTCTTGATTATGGGTCAATGGAGCTTAGTTGTGTTGACTAAGTCTAGCTAAGGTCTAAAAACGTAGCAAGCATGAGGAGAGGGATGGTGCTATTTACTAATGCCCCCATGTAATAAAATATAGTGAGCTTTAGACTTTAGTAACATAGCAGAGTTTTCACCATCAGTTTCAATCACTCTTCCATTTAATGGTCAAGCATGTGGAACCAGAATGTAATCAATCATACAAAATCCAACGCATGCATATATGATGTGGACTATATTCTAGATAGCATAACATCAAAAGACTCAAATTTCCGCACTTCTATTTTTGTTTATATCTGGTTAAGACCAAAATTCTTCAAAAGTGTAACATAGATGTGGGACCTATGCTGTCTTAGACATCATATTTATGTCTTCTTAACAACCATTATTATAAACCATCAAGAAAACGGGGCCAATCATATAACTAGTAGTAAAATTGATCTTTGTTAACAAACTTGAACCATTGCATTAAGAAGGTAAAGACGAATTAGTGCAACCATTTTGGCAGTAGGAGTGGATAGTAACGTTTTACTTTGGGTGGGGATCATCAAAAACTGCCCAAACATAAAGTCACTACTTTGGTTTGGTGTGTATCCAAGAAATCCAAGAAATGTGAACATTGCAAATAATGCCAAATTGAATGACAAAGGGTGGCAATGTGAAGTGACATAGATGGACATTACTTGCTAAACAATAAACATTCTTATTGTTTTCCCACTTGCTTTTTCTAGTCGATAACACACCAGAGGACCCTTTTTCTATTCTCTTTTGAACTATCCTTCCATCCCCTATCCTTTGTTCCTGCAAAAGCACAACTTTTGACCCACGTACTCCTCTTTTTTACGAATCGCAAGACATCTCCATTCACAACTCCTTTTATTTTTTTCCGGATTTCATGAACCCCCTTATTATACTATCTCCTTTTTATATTAAAATGCACAAATTACACTCTTCTAAATCTTTAGCTAAACACTCAGTTCTTGAATAGATTTAATAATATCGCATTTACACATCTTATTTTATTGCATGTCATGCATAAAAAAGAGATGGACACAAAATTTAATGTTGCATGAATTAATGTACCCAAAAGTTGTATGTGTATCACTTTTTTCTTTATTTCGCATGCATCTTTTGATCAAGACAATCTAACTGGAGATACATTTGAGCATTAAATATAATTAAACACCATACAAGGTCTAATTTCTTTGGCTAAAGTGACTAGAGCCAAATGATAAAGAAAATGCATGTCTTTAACAAATGAGGCTGTGAATTGAGCCATCCAGAATAGTCTCGTCGATTGAAAAAATAACAACTGAATAATTATGTAAAAAAAAAAAATGGTACTCTAGTGCGTCGTCAAATCTCAACCGATAGCTTGGTTCACATGGTTGCTCTCTTCTCACCTTTCTTAGTGTTTATTCAGAAGAAAAATAGCAATTGGTAGCCTTATCTGTCACTTTTGTGATGCAATTAATTCTTCAGCCGGCAACTTTAAGCATGTGCATGGAGAATGTCCTCCATGCTTACAATCAAGACAATGTTTGTTTCCAACAACACGGACCAGTATGTCCCTTCAAATTGCAATCATGCCAAACTCATACTATCATTGTTCTGATTGCAGGGCAATAGTACACACTACATAGAAAATAGTGTCAAACATTGCAGTTAGTGATCATAATAAATTGAGGTAAATTTCACATTTTCTTGTGAAGTTTAAATGCATATTATATACCAGATTTATCAAGTGCAAAATTAAAAATGAAGCTACAAAACCACAAATGGGCTTAGTGTTTTCTGTGAGTTAGTGGGTTCTTTTTGCATGCGAAATATGCTGGCGGGGTGAAAAGAATGGCTGGTATAATCTTAAAATTTTTATGCTTCATCATTTTTTGGCTACTATGTTGATCTAACTTTCGTAAATTTAAATCTTTGTAAAGGTGGGTGGGACAAAAAATGCCACTATTTTAACTTCATGCCTAATGATTATTCATCCACCTGGTAATTGATTTTGTCTCCCACAACCGTTTAAAAGCACAAATTTGATAATCTTAATGACATGACTATGAAAACTATATTTCGGTGTATAGCTGAATCATAATCTCTTTGATGAGATGTTCAACCTTCTCTTCCCCAAATAGAAGGATACCATAAATCATGGTCATATCTCAGTCTAACCTAGTTAAGATGCTAAGCAATAGGCCTTCAATCGATTTGGCCTGAATCATATAAGTGGTACAAAAAGAGGAAAACTCTTCTTGGAATAACAACTGATAGTGACAAATTGAAACTATTCTAGTTAAATCTGTGAAACCACAAGTACACCCGGAATCAAAAAGTTTGCAGTCATTTTAATTAAGATCCGGAAAAAAAAAAAACTGTTTGATGCTAGTTCTGCAAAAAAAATAAAATAAAATAAAAAATAATCTCCAAACGGGTTGTACTTGTACAGTTCTTGCTCTACTACTACTTTTGGTTCATTGGAATCAAATAATTCTATTTCACTTACCCAAAAGGGAAGGCTTCAAACTGAAACGATCCAATGAGTGAAATATATGTCATGTGAAAAGAAAATTTCTTGAAATAAAAAAAAATACTTGGGCCATAAAGTTAGTCCAATGGGTTTGGACCGAGTTTGTATATAATCGAATTGGGCCTATGTCCATGTGTAGAGAAGTGAATGATGAGATTGGGTGGCACGTGGGAGAAGTGATGGGAGCGCATGACTGGGGTCAAAAGGAACACCACGAGTCCCGGTGCTGAGCTATTTTAGTGTCCATTTTGTGACGTTAGTTATGAAAAAAAACAAAAAGAGAAAGAATGAGAGAAAGAAAAGAAAGAGAAGAGACCGAGTTTGTTAGTTAACGAGTGGGACGGAGTGATTGTAGAATATCTTTACATAGGGAAACTCTCACTCACACACTGCCAAGAGGCAAAATAATTATCATTCTTCTTCTGTTCCTTTCCTTATATATATATTAACACTTCGACACTTTTTTCTCAAATAAGAAACTAAACAACAACATGGGAGGTCTCGAAGACATCAAGAACGAGACAGTGGATCTCGTCAGTTTCCTGTCTCCTTTTCTTTCTTTCTAGTTATATATATATATTCTCGGATTTATGTTATTACAATGCAACGTGGATTTGTGTTTTGCAGGAGCGGATTCCTGTAGATGAAGTGTTCCGAGAATTGAACTGTACCAAGGAAGGTCTCACAAATGAGGAAGGCCAAAAGAGGTTGCAAGTTTTTGGACCAAACAAGTTGGAAGAAAAGGAGGCAATCATCAACTCATTCATTCATTCATTCTTTCTTTTCCTTCTCCATAACATTAAATCTTTTAATATGTATACTAAGCTCTGCATAAACATTATATTTCTTTCATCAATCAGGAAAGCAAACTGCTTAAATTCTTGGGTTTTATGTGGAACCCTCTCTCATGGGTCATGGAAGCCGCTGCCATCATGGCCATTGCATTGGCAAATGGAGGGGTAATGGCTTCTGCATATGCGCTTCGAATGAGTATTTGTTTATGGCATTTGCTCTCATTTCCCAATCTGTGTTGAAACGTGCAGGGTGAGCCCCCCGACTGGCAAGACTTTGTGGGAATAGTGGTGTTGCTATTTGTGAACTCAACCATCAGTTTCATTGAAGAAAACAACGCAGGCAATGCTGCAGCAGCGCTTATGGCAGGCCTTGCTCCCAAAGCCAAGGTATACTGAATGATGATGAAGGTGTTGCAAGCTATGAATTAACTTGTTTGCTGTATAACATGTGAGTGGTTGGCATGCAGGTTGTGAGAGATGGAAAGTGGTCCGAGGTGGACGCTAGTATACTGGTACCAGGAGATATAATCAGCATCAAACTGGGAGATATCATCCCAGCTGATTGCCGTTTGTTAGAAGGAGATGCCCTCAAGATCGATCAGTCTGCACTCACTGGTGAATCATTACCTGTTACTAGGAACCCTGGTGATGAAGCCTTCTCTGGTTCCACAGTCAAGCAAGGAGAGATTGAAGCAGTTGTAATCGCTACTGGGGTTCATACCTTCTTCGGTAAGGCTGCTCATTTAGTCGACAACACTAACCAAGTTGGCCATTTCCAAAAGGTACTATAATATCAATCTTTTGCACTATCTGTCTGTGTTCATTTCTGTTGTAAACTCTTATTTTCTAGGGAACAAATGCAACTTTATAACTCATGTGACTTTGTATGGTAACGATCAGGTGTTGACAGCCATTGGAAATTTCTGCATTTGCTCCATTGCTGTGGGGATGATCATAGAAATTGTTGTCATGTATCCAATTCAGCACCGGAAGTACAGGAGTGGAATTAACAATCTCTTGGTCCTTCTCATTGGAGGGATTCCCATTGCCATGCCAACAGTCTTGTCAGTAACGATGGCTATTGGTTCCCACAGGCTCTCGGAGCAAGGTGCTATCACCAAGAGGATGACAGCCATTGAGGAGATGGCTGGGATGGATGTTTTGTGCAGTGACAAGACTGGCACTCTGACACTTAACAAGCTTACAGTGGACAAGGCTTTGATTGAGGTAATTGAGAAGATGACGGAAGCCTCTATTATTTGGGGAAAATCAATTGTTTTGCAGCTGTTGAAAAAGTTATTTGTCATGTATACAGGTTTTCGCAAGAGATTGTGACAAGGATACAGTAATTTTGCTTGGAGCTAGAGCCTCCAGAGTGGAAAACCAAGATGCTATTGATACTTGCATAGTTGGAATGTTGGGTGATCCAAAAGAGGTGTGTAACAATCCTCATTCTACAAAATTAAACATGAACAAACCAAAAGAGATATGGAATAGTTAATGGCAAAAAACTTATTCTGTTTGGTGCAGGCTAGAGATGGCATTACAGAGGTACATTTTCTGCCATTTAACCCAGTGGAGAAGCGCACAGCCATAACATATATAGACTCTGAAGGTAATTGGGCCCGAGTAAGCAAAGGTGCACCAGAACAGGTAATTAGTGCACAACACTGAACCAAGTTGATACAGATACATTTGATAGTTACATGTAAATTAATGAAACCTGTGCTTGCATATTAAATTTGTTGTCAGATTATCGAACTCTGCAACCTTAGGGAAGACGTGAAGAAGAAGGCTTTATCCATTATAGGTAAATTTGCTGATCGCGGTCTTCGTTCTCTTGCTGTGGCGAAACAAGACGTGCCAGAAAAGAACAAGGAGAGTGCTGGAGGCCCGTGGCAGTTTGTGGGTCTGTTGCCACTTTTTGACCCACCAAGACATGACAGTGCAGAGACTATAAGACGCGCTCTTCATCTAGGAGTTAATGTGAAGATGATTACAGGTGATCAGCTAGCCATTGGCAAGGAAACTGGTCGCAGACTTGGCATGGGAAGCAACATGTATCCTTCTTCATCCCTCCTCGGTCAGAATAAGGATGAGTCCATTTCTGCCCTTCCTATTGATGAACTTATTGAGAAGGCTGATGGATTTGCCGGTGTCTTCCCTGGTAAATCATCACGGTTTGTTGATTAATTAAAACTTCAACTTTCATTCATTTTGATCTCTAGTCATTTCAAATATGCAGAGCACAAGTACGAGATAGTAAAGAGACTTCAGGAAAGGAACCACATATGTGGGATGACAGGAGATGGTGTGAACGATGCTCCTGCACTCAAAAGAGCAGATATTGGGATTGCTGTGGCTGATGCAACCGACGCAGCACGAGGTGCATCTGACATAGTTCTCACTGAGCCTGGCTTGAGTGTGATTGTGAGTGCTGTGTTGACCAGCAGAGCCATCTTCCAAAGAATGAAGAATTACACCATATATGCTGTTTCTATTACCATCCGAGTAGTGTTAGGCTTTATGCTGCTTGCTCTAATCTGGAAGTTTGATTTCTCACCCTTTATGGTTCTGATCATTGCCGTTCTGAATGACGGGACCATCATGACCATTTCCAAAGACAGGGTGAAGCCATCTCCAATGCCAGATTCCTGGAAGTTGAGAGAGATTTTTATTACTGGCATTGTTCTCGGTGCCTACCTAGCTGTGATGACTGTTGTCTTCTTCTGGGCTGCTCATGCATCTAATTTTTTCACGGTAATTTTCTTAATTTATGAAATGGCAAAATCATTTTTTTTAACCTTTTTTAACATCTATTACTTGAAAACCAATGGCAGGACAAATTTGGAGTGAGATCCATCAGGAATAACCAAGAAGAGCTCACAGCAGCTGTTTATCTTCAAGTGAGCATTGTAAGTCAAGCCCTCATTTTTGTGACACGCTCCAGGAGCTGGTCTTACGTTGAACGCCCTGGCCTGTTTCTTGTTGTTGCTTTCTTTATAGCACAGCTGGTGAGTATCAAATGCATGTGTTCGTATCTTGCTTTCATTATACGTATAAACAATAAATGAGTTCTGATATCTGTGTTTCTTATGGAGTATTATTTAGATTGCCACAGTCATAGCAGTGTATGCAAATTGGGGATTCGCAAAGATCAAAGGCATTGGATGGGGTTGGGCTGGTGTGATTTGGCTTTACAGCATTGTTTTCTATATTCCAATGGATATTCTGAAGTTCATCATCAGATATGGATTGACTGGAAAGGCTTGGAATAATATAACCGATAATAGAGTAACGTCTCAGTCTCCTCAATGTTTTGCTGTGAAAATGCAGAATATTTATCTGCTACCTCTCATATTGTTTTGTATGGTGCAGGTTGCTTTCACCTCAAAGAATGATTATGGGAAGGGAGAAAGAGAAGCACAGTGGGCTGCAGCTCAACGCACATTGCATGGCCTGAATCCACCTGAAACTGATGAGATGTTGAATGAGAAGAACAACTATAGGGAGTTGTCTGAACTTGCAGAACAGGCCAAGAAACGTGCTGAAGTGGCAAGGCTAAGGGAGCTGCACACTCTAAAGGGTCATGTTGAGTCTGTTGTGAAACTCAAAGGACTTGACATTGAGACAATCCAGCAGCACTACACAGTGTGAATGAAGAGCTGTCGGAACACGACATAGATTTAGACAATAAAATAGAAGAGGAATAGACAATTGATTATGTTGTCCTTGTCGTCTCAAATCTGATTTGGATTTTGAAGAACGCAGGGGCTATAGAATAATCCAATACTTCGAGATTGTGCACCACAGTCCATGGTTGGAAGGCAGTTTTTTTTGCTCAATTTTTGTCTTAGCTCTAGCATTGTTTTCTTATTTCATACTCAATGAATGAAAGAAGATTTTGTGTCTTCACTTTCTGTCTTCATCACTTACTAGATTGGTAGTGTTTTCTCATTGGAAAAGAACTCATCTTTGTTCAGTTGTTTTACCCCTCTTTAATCCAATACATAAATTAAAAAACTAAAAAAATATTTAAGAGGTCCTATAAATAAATAAATAAATAAATTTATTTACAAGTTAATTTAAATTAACAGAGGAAACAATTCCTTTTTTATTGTTCTCACCTTTACAACTTTTATTTTTAAATACCTAATGGATTTCTATAATTATTTTTATTTCCATGTATTTTTTTACCTATTTGACTTTTATGTAATATTTTACCTATTTGACTTTTATGTGATAAAGAATTAAAACTGTTCTTATTATATAATTAGAATTATAAAATTAATAAATATAACTTGGATGTAGTTTTTTTTTATAAACAAACTTAATAAAAATTTTAATTTAATAATCATTATCTTAATTAATTATTTAATTACATATACCTTTTTTATTGTAAAAAATTGCACACACACTCCTATGGTTCCACTATCATTAAATAAAACAAGTTATATAGTATGATACTCCCTATCTTCTATTAAGATTCTAAAATTGTAACTAACTTAATCTCTATTCCCTGAATAACAAAAAAAAATGAACCCTAATTTTCAAAGAGACTACACAAATGAACCTAACTCATTCATTGCATTGCATTTACTATTACACGGAAAGATAAATACAGTAAGAACTCGGTGGTTTCTTTAATAACTTTCATTCTGGGTTCCTTCAATCTTCTTTATTACGTCTTGTCTTCTCTAGCTCTGCAACTGCAACTGCAACTGCAAAAGTGTCTCTTGAATAGGCATGGAACACAATTGCTCTCACACCCCAAAACTTCCTATTAGTCTCAAACACCTTCCTCCAATCGAACCATCTCTAATCACAAATTCTTCTTCTAATTCAAATTCAAAGGTTGACTATTTTTTTTTATTTTACAATTAGGTACACTGATGCAAAATTTGTCTCTTTCTCCCCTGAAAGGAATCTTTTTCTTTCCCTCTCTTTTGCAGGATAAGTTAAACAGTTCTTGTAGCAGAGCTTATGCTAAAGCTGTAAAGCGAAAACCCAAACACGGTATGAAGTTGCGTGCTTCTGATAAAAATATTGGCAAAGAACCCTCCTTGGGAATGACGAACATTGTTTCTTCAATTTCATCTAACCAAAAGAGCGAGTCTTGTGGCACCTCAACAACCTCTCCGACTCAGTCTCAGACACAAGAAGGTTTGCCTCTGCTCTTGCTTTGTTTGATTGTTTTCTGTTTATAATATGGCTAAGTTTTCTCTTTCATTCTGAAGCTCTTTTTGGGTCATGTAAATTGTCTATATTTTGGCCTTTTTCGAGATTGTTCTTCATTGTAATTATCTGTTATAATGTACTAGGTCTTGTTAGTGGGGAACCATTGGGTTATTGATTTAGTCCATTAAAAATGTCTTGATTTATAATTCTACCCTTCTTTCTTCCAAGATGCTTCTTTTATCAAGATTTTGACCCCTTTGAACTTAGGTATGAAGAAAGGAACTGCAAGGTCTAATTTGTACGAGATATGTGCTGCAAATCATTGGAAACCCCCAATCTTTGAATGTTGTATGGAGGAAGGCCCAAGCCATATGAGAATGTATGTTTACCAGCTACTAATGTCCTATTCTCAATTGTACAATTTAAGTCACAATATCTTATATAAAACCTAATTCTTGTTCACAAGATTATTCTGATCCAAACTTGTATTTGTCTTTTGTCTTTATCTAATCATTGATTGCTACTAATGTTATTCATTCAATTAATTGATCAAGTCATCCACAATTTGAATAAAATCAAAGCAATTGGCCTTTGTGATAGTAAATTTCTTTTGCTTCTGCCACTCCTGATGAAACTAAAGAAAATATCATTATAAATTTTCTTTTTGTTATTCTGGGTGACCAGTTGATGCTTATCTCAGGTTCACCTTCAAGGTTATTATTGAGATAGGAGCATCGAAAGACACATTAGAGTGCTATGGTGCCCCTCATCGAAGAAAGAAAGAAGCAGCAGACCATGCAGCTGAGGGAGCATTATTTTACCTAAAGGATGTAGGATGTGTTGTGAAGAACCAATAAATAGAAAGTAGCTTATTGGATGTTATAAACAGCCCAAGACTTCCACCATTTCATTCTTCAGTTATGCTCTCTAGACTCGGTAGCCAATGGTCAGAAGAAGACCATGCTTTCTTAGGAGAACTTCTTAACCCTTTTCCGGTCAAATCGTGTGTCCTCTTCCTGGCTAATATATCTTCAGTACGAGGGTGAGCTCTGTTTGATGATGTTCTTGTTTCTTTTCTCATATCACCAACGTTTGCTTTAATCCTGCTTCCATTAAACAGACTCACAAAGCAATTATCACGTGATAAACCACCATTATTATCATTAACATTTGTACTCAAATTCCTAATATTCATCTTCTTTTTGGAATGTTGTTTGTGGTTATTTGCTTGCTTTACAGTGCTTTTATTCATGAAGACACAACAAGTGGAAAGCATACCATCATCTTCCTCCTCTTTGCTGGATTGTGTGTTTCTAAGCTCATCAAATGAAGAACTGGCAGCAATTTCTCGAGCAGGAGAAGGAGAGTTCCTTGGAGAAAGCCCTTGAAGCTTTCTTATTGTGCTCATTGGTACTACATAATACTTTTGTCCAAGCACAAGTTCTTCTTCTGGTTCAACAACTGCCCATGGTTGCTGGAACACATATGGATATGTAACACAACATCTTGGATAGCGGGACATAATCTCAGCTGCAGTCACTGGTCTGTCATGGAGCTCAACATGGCCACCACGATGGACAATCTGAAGATGCGTGGTCTTTGGATTCTTTGCTGAAATCCAGCGTGAAAATGGCATGGTTTCCCTGTGTTTTAGGAGTGCGCCCTCGGGTGGAGGTAGAAATGGGAGCAAGCTGTAAACTCATTAGGAAGATTGTATAAATAGTTCATCAAGGTAAAGTGGTAAAAAGAAAAATACAAGATATACGGTCTTGGCTGTTAGTGATTTCATTCATTGGTAGTATCGTAAAAATTGTTTCCTATCGAGGCATAGGAGATTGAATCTGTAGTTTGCATGTTTCTCTTGTTTTCTTTTCCAAGATTACCAAGATGACATTTTTTAATGCATTATTTTTTTCACCATGGAGTGGAACTATACAAGATGATCCATCCCTTCATCTCCAATCTTTTGTTGACTTGCTTAATCCTCATAATCTCTTATCTTACATAGTGGAAATAATCTGAAACGTATGTAAATTATAAGATGGGCCAATGAGAAGAAAATGAAGTGAATATAATAAAACTTTTATCTTAACTTAAATTCATTTATGTAATTCAAATCTTTGAAAAAATTAGTTCCAATAACTTGTAGATTCTAACATCAGTTATGGTCAAGGAATCATGATGAGTGGTCTGTACGTTATGTATTTGTTGTGGATTCTGCTAGGCATGACTTGAGTACTTTACATGAAATTTGCTTCGATGATTGTACTTTTGTTGAGGAAAGAAAAACGAGTGGAAATGGGAGGTGTGGAAACGGGAGAAGATATAAATAAGTTATAGGGTTTCTTTATTGGGTTGGGAGTAAAATAATCTTAAACCCAATGAAGTCTAATTGAATCACCAGAAGAAGACTCAATTTAAAATTAATTTGTCAAATTTAGAATTTTAATTTATCATATTTTATTTAAAATTAAGTTTAAGCAACAAAATTTTAATCTTTTAATTTTATCATTTAAAAATTAATAAATGATACTAAAAAAAATTAATCATATTTTATTATAAGTTAATTTTAAGATCAAAACAAATTTATAATTTTATATTTTCATCCATCTAAAATAAAATTTAATCAATTACATCCAATAAATTAATCATATTTTATTTTAATTATTTTTAACTTATAATTTTATCAATTAAAAAAATGAAATTATCGACCACATTTATTACTAATTTTTTCTTCATTTCTTACTAACTTTTTTTAGTATAAATAATCTTACTTTTCATTCACTTAACTCCATCTTCAAATCCAAATATATCCTTAATGTTTCAATGTCGGGAGCCACTCTTTGTGGAGAAAAATTCAAAGATTCTGTCAACTAAAAATTCTAGCCTAATTGGTATCACAAATATTCTAATCATATCTATTTAGAAGTTATAAAGCATATGCTTAAGCTGAGTAAGCAATTTTTTGTTTGAAAGCGACCAAACTTCTTGAAATTGATGACTACGAAGAAACATGAGATTCTTACGAAGATGGTTGGAGGAACTTTACATTTTTTTTGTTTTCATATTTGTGGAAACCAAACCAATGATCAAGCATGCGGGATAATTTATAGTACTCAGATTACAGAATCGTTAATCTCAAGAAACTGAGTATACATTAAAAACAAAGTGAACGCAATCTTGGACTTATTTTCCAGCTCGTTCTAGTTGTTTTCCATGACTTTGACTTCAAAACAAATTTGTGTTCTTATTAGATTGTTTCTTGTTAACAAACATGCCAAATTGACCCTGTTTCAATTACGGCAGATTGGATGAACGTGTTTCCATTGAGTTTGATTCTCTCAAAAGGATTTGTAAGTCCAAAAGCTTCTTTCAGCTAGACAGCCACCAAATTAATCTTATAGGGTCCCCTTAACTTGTAAAGATGGTAATATCAACATGGTGTACAACTAAAAGAAGAACCAAATCGCAATCATAAATAATTACACTTGGATATTTCTCTTTGTAACAATAATAATAACCATAATTATAATAATAAAATGTTTAAAAAGTGCACAAATACTGTAGTTGAAAAATGAAAACACAATAATTATCCAATATCAATGAGAGTTCTCTGAGCTGATTGGTTCTGTAACTCTTAGTGACCCTCCAAGCTCAACTGGTACCAAAGGGATGAGAGAGTGCAACACGTCTGTTATGAGTGGCCTATAACTTGGTTCTGCTTGCACGCACAGTACAGCCACTGCTGCAACCTGTACAATGTTAACATGAACTTAAGATTTATCATTAAGCACCAAAATTTGGATCACAGTGCTTCTACTCAATGAACCTGATATAAATGCTTCAAATCCATTGTGTCTCTGATAACAGGATCAAGAATACTTGGAAGCTTCGATCTGTCAGTCAGCTGAGGCATGGCCTGCAAGGTGAAAGTTTTAATCATCAAGTACTGCAGAACTGCAGTTTTCATTCAGATTTCTCCACTAAGAAGGCGTGAGAGAAGACATACCCATGATACAAGGGATTGATACTGGTTTGAGCTCATGTTCTCCATGGGTTTTCTTCCTGTTAGGATTTCTAGAAGGACAACCCCAAAAGCGTAGACATCGCTCTTGTCAGTTAGTTTACCTGAAAAGAAGTGAAGTGATCAAACAGAAGAGCGTGAAGCAACAGTCTAGCAAGGTTTATGTTATGGCTTTTCATATTCTTGTATACCATGTGATATGTACTCAGGGGCCACGTATCCTAAAGTTCCTGACATCTTCATGTTCTTATGTTGCATTCCAGAAACCATAGCAAATCCAAAATCTGATAACTGAATCACAAAACTCAGTAAGGGAAAATGAATAATATAATTAACGAATTGAGAACATGTAAGATTATTAAGTCAATAGCAATCTAACCTTCGCATTAAAGTTAGAATCCAGAAGAACATTGGAAGATTTTAAGTCTCGATGAACCACGGGAGGATTGGAGTGCTCATGGAGATATTCTAATGCTCTAAAGATTAAATATGCATTAGAGAAAAATAGATAAGACAAGGAATACTTAATTACTTTTTAAGTAGAAGAAGCATCATAAATTCACCTGGCAACATCAACAGCAATTCTTAACCTGAGATACCAGGTTAAAGATGACCCTCGATTAGGCCCTACAGTTGTTGATACCAATGAGCAACATATGATCATTAAGTTCCCAATACATGAACTTTTTTTTTTTTTTTCTTTTTTATTGATCAACATTAATGAAAAATATACCATGCAATTGAGTTTCCAGAGACCCATTCTCCATCAATTCATAAACAAGGAACCTCGATTGACCATGAATACAATAACCCATAAGTTTTATGATATTCTGATGGCGCATCTTGCTCAACCAACTCACTTCATTCTGCAATTGATTGCAACAACTAAAGGCGAATTCAATAAAGGGAAATATCATATCCCAGGAAATACATGCTCAAGTCTAATTCTAAAGGACCATCACCTCAAATTCTCTATCAGCATCACTATCTGCTTTCTTCACAGCTGCCTGGAAATGCTCATCAAAATTAGCTCTGTAAATGATTCTAGAACCACTCTCTCCCATAATACTGCTTGTGCTAAAGCTGTTCGTGGCAGCCTCTAACAGTTGATAGTCAAAAATAGCAACTGAACTCTTCTTATCTGCCATCCTAGAGTAGTTAACTTTAGCATTAACTGAGCTTAAGGTGTCTCCTTTTGCAGCCTCTACAAGTTCAATAAATAAATGAATGAGGAGTGGAAAAGGAATTTTCTATGCCTGCATTACCTCTGTACAAAAACAAAAAAGAAACCCCAAATAAAGTTTCACCAGAGAAAATAGTCATACCATTGGTTTCTTGGTTTTTACTTCTGGAGTGTTTTAAGGTTTTGTTTCGACGGAACCAGACATAAAGTATGATTAGGAAGACTCCACCAAGAAGACCAGAACAAGCAACTAACGCAATTAGAATTCTCTTATTCAAATTCTGGTGGTGCACTGCTCTAACCTCCTGAATACCTGTTCCAACACAAGACACACAATAATTCATTAAGCACCAATTTCAAGGTTTTAAATTGCTGTTTCCATCATGTTTCTTAATATTGCGGAAAATTACGGACAAATGCAGACACAACAGCAGTTACTGACACTTAAAAAACCTTATCCCAGAGCTTTTTTAAAACCGATATTCCGAGCTTATATAAGAACTCAAATCAAAGAAAACGTTGATGGGGAATTACAATTCAAAAAATTAAATCTAATATGAAAGAAAAAAAGTTGGTTGGGAGATCTTTGAAGTCAGAAGTAACATGCTAATTGCTACTTAAAAGGGCAAAATTGAGGAAACAGTTTTGTTTTATCAGAATTTATGACTGCCTACCGAAATATGAGAATTTTACTATCCTTTACTTTCAAAATTGCATTTTTCAGAAAGCACACTTGCATATATCAAGAAAATGATCACACCCGTGCATGATTCAAGCAAAATTCATGATGACAGAAAATAGGATTATAGGAAGCAGAAACTGTACAGCGAGGTTGTGTATTTTGGGGTTTCAAGTTCAGAATTTTGTAGAGTTTAGAACCAATGCTAACTCATAAAAGGCAGTACCAAGCACGGAGCGAGCAGAAACTAAAAGGGTAATGTTAAAAATAAGCATAGGAGTTGTTGGTACGGTACCTGGAGATTCAGCTTGTGCATTTTGAGAAACAGAAATGGAGGATGCAGCATGAAGAATTGGAGGGGAAAGAGAAATGCTTAGCACCCAAATGGGTAGGAAGAGAACAAGAAGATTCATCTGGGGTGTCCTTATCGAAGGAGAGAGAGAGTGGAATGGAATAACTTGTTGTCAAGAGAAGCTTCCTTCTTTTCTTGTTCAATTTTGAAACGATTTTTGGCAGTGCAGAAATGGACAAAGCCACAAAGGTTCTTCTTTCAGGAAAACCGAGAAAGCACTTTATAATTCATTTTTAATTTGCTGATTGATGAACGATGATGAGAGGTTTCAGAGAAGAGAGAAGGTGGGGGAGCAACATGGAACCTGAAATCACGTGGCAGTTATCTAAAGGTGAGGGAGGAGAGTTCAAAAGTTATTGGGACACCCAGGGTTTGTGAGATGTAGAACCTGCATGTGGGTCATCACCATTTATGCTACACCAACAAAAATTAATGCAAGGATTTTCCTAAGGTGCTTGCTTTGCCAACTTTTGAAGCCTAAAGTTCTAAGCCTTCTCTTTACCTATTTACCTCTTTTTTTTTCAAATTATGGACTTGTCCTCTAACTCCTTCAGGGTCCCCATGTTTGGCAATTTGTCATAAAGGTAGAGTGCATGTTCAAAGACACATTATACTTGTCATTTGTGAATAGATTGAAATTAAATCTCAGCATTTCTGTGTTTGCTTAATTAGTATTTTAGAGTATTTGTGTTTCCATTCCCAATGCATGTTTTATACACAGTGGATTACTGAATTTGGAAGTGAAATGAAACTTATATTTTAACTGCTATTTCTACTGTTTTTACTTGGAAGTTGGAACCATACTCATAAAATAATTGGTAACAGGATGTAACTGTAAGATAGGGTTGGCATGTAATTTTCAGGAAACAATACAGCTCACCCATTGCCGAAGGAAAGGGGGAAAACAACAAAGAAATACAGTTAAAGCTAAAGAAAAATAGAATAAAAAGTTAGCCATAATTATAGTCATGTAATGCATATTGTATAATTACTTTTTGGAGGAAAATGCATGGTGCGTTAACGTCACATATGTCACGTGAACTCTCTACCATAAAAACATGGGAAAACAAAGGCAAAATAACTTCAAACATTTTTTAACGTATAAACTATCACATAATGTTTTATCCATATATTTAGGACAAAATTTAGGTACAATTGTATTTTTTAATAAATAATTACATTATTATTAAACAATTATTAATAACATTGCAATCTTATATATTGCAGTTTTGAGTTCTCAAACTAAATAGAGAACTAAGGACAAAGTTTACATAATAGAAACCACAAAATCTAATTGGATTTGTCTGTTCAAAAAATTTTATATGTAGTAGACAATAGTTTCTCGAATTTATTTGTTTTTGAAAATCATGAAAATCAATAACTTTAATTAATCTTTCTTTGCTCACTCCAGGTTTATTAATTCTCGTTTATTAGTTATATTGTTTATATATGTAGATGATATATTTTTTTATGAAATGTGTTAGAAAAAATATACATCAAAAGATCTTTAATTAATTATTTTAAAATTAAAGATCTAAGATAATTGAATTCTTTTATAGGATTTGAAATAACTAAGAGAAATGATACATTCATTTCAAAGAAAATATGCATTTAATATTCTTGCAGATTTTAAAATGCTTTCAAACAAGAGACCATCATATATTCCTGTGTTGGAATTTGAACAAGACACATTTATCTATAGGATAAAAATACATGGATCAAAAACATATTAAAAACTTATTGACTATACCAAACTAGACATAACATATATGTTTTATTGAAATCATCCTTTGTTTATTACCAGTAAACTACACACCATCATATTTTTAGGTATATAAAAATATTTTGAGGCATATAAAAGTTGTTTCATCATAAAAAAAAAAATGTTTTCCTTTTTCAATTCTACGTTGCAACTACAAGATTTTTTATCAAATTACGTGTCATTCAATCACATATAATAATATTTTATTCTAATAATCAAATCACGAGATATGTTATATAAAATTTGAGTTTTCACGAGCGAATAAAACGTATGATAATATTTTCAACATGCATATTTATAAGTTTAGAATGATAAATGCATCTTCTCCAACTTAAAGGAATTGTAATTTTGGTTTTAGTCGTCTATATAAAAAAATATAATAAAATAATTATTACTCCTATTATTATTTTTGTTTTCATTTCAACTTTTCTTTTTGTCATGTTTTCTACGTATAAATCATGACTCTGCAATATTGTGTTTGAGTTTTGTTGAAATTTTAGATTCTCGTGTTTAAGTTTATATAACATATATCCAAAAATCAATAACATTTTTAATGATAAATTTATTTAAATTTGTAATGCACTTCTGATCTCTCTTGCTTATTTATATACTATCGTCTTTCTCTTATTTTATAAGGATATAGTTAAAACATACCATGATGCTATCACAAAGGTTTAAAACGATGGAATAAATAGAGAAAAAAAAACTTTAAATTACATAATCTAAAGTAATAAAACAAAATGTTAATGAATAATACTGGTTAAGAAGATAAATTAAAACATAAATTGAATAAAAAATTGACATATTAAAAATAAAATATTTGAGACGTGTAGTATTTGATAAAATATTTAACAACATTGAGCACCAATTGAAGTATCAATAAACTATGCATTGTTGGGTACCACTACCAGTAGAAGCCGAATTAAAAAATGCCAGTTTGGATGGGTCTATAAATTGTGGGGTTGAAACTGCACTGGGAGCAATATTTAGATTTCATTTGGGCTATCTATCCATGGTTTGGGTTATTTCTTTCTCCACCTTCACATTTCCTTCTTCTACCATTATAATTTAAAAAATAACTAATATAATTTTATTATTATATATCCGAAATATATTATAAATTACACATTTATTATAGTTTGAAATATAATTCTAAATTCAAAAAAGAATTATATAAATCTTAGCCAATCTAAAACAATATTTTAAATTACTTAATTTCAAATTACTTAATTTCAAATTACATAATTTGGGATTTATATAATCTAAAATATGATTATTCCAAATTGCTGAAATATATTTTGGGTAATATGAAAATATTAAAAATTATGTTTTGAAAGTATAATTTGAATTGACGATGAGTTGGTATGACATGCACACCTCATTGGTTATCATTTAAATTATGGAAGGTGGGAAAAGAAATCATGCAAAAAAAAAAAAAAAAACATTGGCTTTTTGCAACTGTATTTGAGCCCATATGCTGTTTCATTGGTTGCAGATATTGGCCTTTAGAGGAAAATAATGATGCATTTGAAAAGGATAAAATGAAGAAAAAAGGTTTCTTAATCAAATAAGATAAAAGTGGGAGGAAAAAGAGCAAGCATATATATTATAATAATAGAGGTTTTGAAATGAATTTTCCACTAAAAGATTCTTACCTTGGGAAGGGACGCATTCCAAAGGACCAACACTTTTGTTTGCACCTCAAACTCAAAACTCTTTTACTTTATTTATCCTTTTGCCCTCACTTTTTTCATGCCTATTCCAAAATGTTTCTAAGTAATAATTACACTATATCTAGGATTCTCATTTCTCAGCTTATTATTAACACTGCTATATAATACTAACATTAATTCCAATATACATTAATATAATAATCACATAATTGCTAATAAAACACTATAATTTTATATTTTTGACATTGAATTTGTAATGAGTGTTGGAAAACACTAATTATGATGTTCACTATAAAATAATCCAACACATATATCATCTTTAAAGACAGTTTTGTTCAATATATAGTCAAATATTTATAATGGTACGTAACATTTATATAATAATCAGATCATTGGATTAATAAAACACTATAATTTTATATTTTTGACGTTAAATTTTAATGAGTTTTAGAATCTTTAAAGACAGTTTTGATCAATATACAGTCAAATAAGAAATGTGAATATATTTTTTTGAAGGGAGATTCAAAATTTGGATTAGTGTATTGTTACATATCAACTCATCGGTTAAATCGTAATCTCTGATATTTCAGCGTATTTAACTATATTAAAATATACACACATTACATTTAAATATTTTTAATCTCTCATGGTGTAACATTGGGTTATAATCACATACTATTTTTTATTAATTAATTTCCATAGATGATTTGATTTGAGATTTATACTTTAATAACCCAGATTGCTTAAATTATTTATAAGTAACAACTAAACGTCTCATGAATACACACAAAAAAAGTATATTAAGCATAAATTTGAAATAAATCGTGACATTGTTTTATTTATTAAAAAATAATAATGCAAGTAATTCATTTAAAGTTATCAATTTAAACAAATAAAGGATAAAAATAAATAAATGATTTGATGACAAAATAGTTTCGTTTTCCTGATCAAATAAGCATGATTGATAAAACCTTAAGAATAGAAACAACAAGAATCTATTGAAGAGGTTTAAACGAGTTTTGGTTTTCGGGTAAAATATATTTGGCAAAATTGCATAAAATCAATTCTAGATTTAAAGTCATGGTTTTGATAGAAGAAACATATTGATATTCGATTTAGAAAAAAATGTTTTATGAATACTTTCATGAAAGAGAAAAGTTTTAAAAAAATATATTAAGTTCATAAATACATATATAATAAGCTTAATTAAACTTTAAGTATATCATAACTCAATTGAGTCCGTATTAATTTTTTTATTCAATTAAAACACTTAAAATATTTTTGTTTTCATTCAAGATATTTTATATTTTTTTTTCATTAATATAAAATTATGTAACTATTTTTTTTTCTGGTCTTCAATTCACTCATTAACTTTTTGTTTTTGTTTTTTTTTTCAATTTCTTATAACTCCCGGGTCAACTTGTTCTCCCTCCTCCAATAATGAGTTTAACCGATGAGCTGAAAGATATTAAAAAAGAAATGTACAAATTGAAAATAAAATGAATAAAATTATAATAAATTATTCTCATAACGACAAAATTAAATGGTAGAGTATTTAGACGAAAATAAAAAATATTTTAAACCTTTAATAAAATAATTTTTTATACATACTCAATTAAAAATACTTAAATATTATTATAAGAGGAGAAAGATAAAAACAAATAAGAGTTATATAAAAGATGTTTAACAAATAGGGATGTGTGTGTATAATTATCCTCATTTTAACTAGGTTTGAGTCACTTAAAGAGCTTGAGAATGAAAGCCAAAGTATCAAGTTTGCACAAATTTAGGACCAATTTCAAAACTCTCTCACAAACTTCTTAATCCGCAAGTCTTAATTATTGCACGTCAAGATACTCTGTTTAACCATCAATAAAAACAAGACAATATTCTCATTCATAATTATAAAATATTTTCAAATGTGATTATATTTAATCCGTTAAAATATGAATTTTAAAAAAACCAATTTTAAGATTTTGCTCTTAAACATAATTTATTTTTGAAGACATATTCATTCAATATTAGTCTTGCAAAAATACTTTTGTCAAATTCAAACTAAAAAACTTGATGGTTTTCTAATTTTGACGGTTTGATTTTCCATAATTATATCGCCACTATCACGGTAACTTTTTTATCTATAATTTTTTCTATCAACTAAAAACACATATAAATAGAAAAAGTACGAGAGATACCTATATCCATCTATTAACGGAATTTTGCTTTAACTACGTACATAATTTTTTTACAATTTCATTATTTATGTTTCAATAATATATTTTACGCTGTTTTTTTTATAAATATACTTAAATTTATTAGACTTTTTTAAAAATTTAATAAAAATTTTGATTTTAATAAATATTATGATGCTTAATTTTTTATTTATTTTTTATAATACTTATGTTAATTATATTTATTATTAAAAAATGAACGTTTGTAAACTAAATAATTATGTTTTATTACTATAATAATAATAATAATAATAATAATGATAATAATAATAATAATAATAATAATAATAATAATAATAATAATAATAATAATAATAATAATAATGAAAATAATAAATTGTATGTTATACTCTTTTACTTGCTAGATTCTTGATTCAATCTCTTTGCTTTTAATATTAAGGTTGAATGGTTATTTACCCTTGTAGTCACCTATCAACCTACTGTTTTGTGATGAATTGAAAGAAACTCTGGTGGACTGATTTGGAGTAGCAAAAGAAATTTGATGTGCTCTTAAATGATAAGCAAGGAAATTTTTTATACTATAATATGTTATAAGGTTCTTGAATGATAAGTAAAGCAACTATTCTACTATAATATGTTATAAGGGAGTCTCTCTCTGGTTATAAGTTAAAACAAGACATATTAAGGTGTTTATTTGTTTTTATTATTATATGTTTTGGGTTGAGTTGTATATTTAATAGACTTGTGTAAGCACTCCCTAGTTTTATATTGCAAGCAAATCTTAGAATAGACTTTTCTATTTAGTTTTTCAATGTAAATAATCTTATATAAAAAATCTTTTATTTTAGTCGTTTTAATCTCTTTCGGCTTAGTATTCAAAGTTATATATTTTCTTAGTCATCAATTCTTGAATTTATTTAGTGTTTTCTTATTAAATGATCATGTATCTCTTAGTTACCACTTAACTTACTATTCTGGAGCCTTTATACTTAATGTCAAGGTTATTTACCCTATGAGTAATCAATGGATCGATTATTCTTTAATTACTTAGCACTTTAAAGTGGTTGTGTGAATAAATAATTTCATAAAATGTAATCATAAATTAATATTTTCGGGGAAGACATAGATAGAATAGGTTTTGATCTGTGTGTAGGTGGTGGGAAGGTAATGGTGACCGAATATGAAAACAAAATGGGGTCATGCATATGCTTTTATATTTTGTTTGAAATCAGAAAATTGGTTTTTGTTCTTGCCCACCAAAAATGGGAATAAAAAGAGTAGAGAAGATAAAAAAGAACACTTGAGGTTTGTTTGACACGTGAAACCAAGGTGGGACCCGCAGGAATGATCCACACACCAACATCAATTACAATTACAATCACAGCCTTTCCCTTTTTTTCATTTTTTTTTAAATTTAAAAAATGCATTCTTATTATTATTATTATTATTATTATTATTATTATTATTATTATTATTATTTGTGAGGAGTGTGAGGAGTGTGATATGCAGCATAGCAGAAGCAGAGACATGATATAAACCTCCCACACCTTCTCTTCCATCTTTTCTTCTTTCTATTGTTCTTGCGTTTCATTCTTATTACCTATTTAACATTCCAACCGCACCCACTTCTTTCTTCCGATACACCTCACCAGATGTGCCACGACGACGACTGGGTCAACCTCGCCGTCGCCGACGATTCCCTCGTCGTCAACCTTCTCCTCCGCCTCCACCACGCCGCTCCTCCGCCGCCGCCGCGCTCTCTTCACCTCCAGTGGACGGTGCGTCAGCGCCGCTCGAGATCCGTCCGCCGACACCCCGCTCACAAAAAACCGGAGTCCACCAGAGCCAGCCCCACCACGCCGCTCTCCTGGAGCGGCGCCACGTCAGCAAGCGGCGGCAACCTAGACGGCTACGAGGAGTCAAGCCTCCCGACCAGTCTTCCCCAAACCTCAAGATCTAAGGTTCGTTCTCTTCTCCTTCTCTCTCTTCACTTTTCCGTCACGCTCGGAGCCGTGCGTGGTTCACGTGTCTGAGTTAAACGACCAGCACCAAACTACTTTTTTGTTTGAGTTTTGGCTCTATAACTGTAGCTCATGCATGTTGGTGTGGCAGTTTTTCTTGGAATCTCGAATGGACGAAAATGCCATTCACGACGCATTTTCATTCGCCTTTTCTTTCAACTCCACCAGATTTAGAATTTCACCTCTGCTCCCCTGTTATTTTCTTCTTCCTAGAAAGATTCAACGCATGCCTCGCTTCAATGACTCTTCTTCTTCACACCTTCACACTTTTTCCTTTTAATGACGGAAACGCCCTTCCTTCAGACCCCAATTTCGTGTCTCCAGTTTTTTTCGCCCGTATAAGAAGGAAGTTGCAACTGATTTTTGTTTTATTTTATTGGGCGACGCTAGTGATTGGGATTGGTATTGGCGAGGGGTAATTGCGTAATATTGCGGGAATAAGATGTCGTTTTTGGTGGCGTGTTTTGGTGGCAAATAGCAGCTGCTGCTTCTTCTTCTTTGCCACTGCGTAATGTTTGGTGTGGTGTTTAGTAGTGGTTGACTGGTTGTGCGCTTTTTTTGGTGTTTATAATTACGATGCTATCGAAGGGTAGGGTTGGGTTGGGTGGGAAACTTGTAGTTGTGTCGTCGTCCATTGATGCTTTTCCTGCACCCGCACACACCCACACACTCTCTCTCCCTCTCTCTCCTCTTTCATTTTCGTGCTTTAATAATACTTAAAAGTAGTAATTATTTTTAACTAATCCCACTCCGTTTCTGGGTGTGCGTCGTCGTTTCACATGCGAGTTAAATAAAAGATGACAAATATCAGTTACGATATCCGCGTCACAGTTTGAACACGACGCAAGCCTCTGGCTCATGTCAAATAATAAGATAGTGAAAGAGAAAAGTCAAAAGTAGAAATGCGATTTTTATTTACCTTTTTGTTTTAAAAAAAAAGTAAAGAGCGAAGTTTTTGACTGGGAAGTGTTATAACAGGGTGTTCATTGTTGTTGTGGGGCAGGGTGGGAATTGTGAGAATCTGTGGTTATTTTTTTATTTTTGGGAGGGAGTGGTGTAGCGTGTGAGGAAAATAAATGAAATGGGGTAAGCACTAAGCAGTATCTATCTCGTGTTGTTTTTTTATTTTGGATCCAAAATAAATACTTAGAAAGTAAAAGGACGAAGGAAGAGAGTAAGTAAATAAGTAAATAAATAAATAAATAAATAAATAAATAAATAAAGAAGGGGTGGTGTTGTGGTGCGTTAAATGGCACCAACGATTATAGCGATTTTGGTAGCTCCCATACGAAAATGGATGGGGACCACATGGTTACCAAATGGGTGGGTTGGGTCAATGCCTAGCTACTTGTTGCGTGCGTTATGTATTAATCTCTACCGGTCTACCCTGCGTTCCTTTTTGGATGAACAGAGCCATTTGTTTCTCAGCACCGTTCCAAACCCAATATCATCATTCATCCATCCCAAAACAACGTCCTTCTTCCTGTATCACTCTGATGGTACGGAGCCACTCCACTGTGACTGTAAGGTATAAATAGGAATTCCTTATATTGGAATATGGTACGCTTCAATTAATGCTACCTTCACTGCCCCAGTCTATACTAATAATGATTACATAAATAAATAAAAGGATTTCTATGCGCATGTTAATTTTGGTAATTCTAGTACACAAAAGCAACTGTTAGAAGATGCATTTATTTTTCGAGTTTTTTCTTTCTGGCTTCACATTATCAGATCCCAAAAAAAGGTTTATGTGAATGGGTATTCCTCGATTATTGTCTCTGATCTTAGGGATGTCATGAAATGATAAACCTCAGATTTATTGCTTATTTATCTCTACTCTAATATACGGTTTAACTTTTTCTTTTTTTAAATAAATATTTCTCTAAAACGGAGAAATTTGGCTAAATATAATATTTAAAATTAGTTTTTTTCTCTACTGAACAAAAAGTTCAATGAAGAGCGTAACAGCTAATTAGGGAGATTACGTTTTTAAGGAATAAAACGGTCCCAGAAATAAGATCTAATAGTACTAATTTAATAATTTGATCTATAAGTTCATATTTTTCTGGATACTGAATTCTCTTACATTTGGTATTTTGCAGGTTTCTAATCCAAGTGAAACAGCCACTACCAGAAAGTCAAGAAGAAAAAAGGTAAATATGAGCCTTTTACTCGATGCCCATATTCTGGAATATTCTAGTAATTGGAGTGTTTCATAAATTTAACTTTTTCAGGAACACTTACATATAGGAACCGTGATGCGCGTATATTAGGATATTTTATGAGATAAGAGAGAATATAAATTTGTACTGTATTTAAGAATTACAAGAATATGAATCAAGAATAGATGGAAGGGGGCTAGATGGTTGCCTATCTATGACGGGATAAATACTTTTGTAGACCATGTTTGAGAAAGTTGGGCAGACCAAATCATACAACACTATACTTTATAGTACATAATCATATAGATCTAGACTACCCAACTTGTCCATTATTGATTGGTCTAGACCACCAACTTGTGTAGATAGGATCTATGCAGCGAATTTTCCTATAACAATGTATTCCTATACACATACTTTTGACTTTCTTACAACTCACTCCCAATCTTTCTCTACATCTCTATTATATCCATTGTTTTCTCCCTTCATCTTTTTTCCCCACACCCTGTCTTTCCCTTCCCTCCACCCTCCACTTTTGCGTGCAGGGTATTTATAGTTTTTCTTTCTCATATGGCCTGAGAAACTTGAGAGAGAGGACCAATGAGTGGCAGTGATAAACAGTGCTTAAACTTATGCGACGTAGTTTACATGTTTTCATTGAGTACATTGAAAACAAACTAAAACAAAGTTTGATTAATCCAACAACTAAGGACTAGATGGTCAATACATCGCATAATTTTTTGTACTTCTAACTTACAATGGGTTGTTGGCGTTTTAGATGTTGTCAAAAAAATCTGTATCTAGTGATTTTGTATTTTGTTTTTTAGCTCGTGGTATAGTTATAATAATATTAACTAGTCTTATCGGCTAACACAATTGGAAAATAAAACGCTAAGCTCTTTGAATAGCTCCATGGTCCCCATGTTTTACCTGTTCTCTTGCCATTACACTTATGGATAAAATAAAAATTGTCTGTTCTCCCTTTGTGTTTTCAGTTACCTGCTTAACATATCTTAAACTTAATGCTTGTCGTGTCTGCAGACCTTAGCTGAACTAAAAGATGAGGAGGATTTGTTGTTGAAGGAAAGAAGTCGTCTGAAAAAAGTAAGATTTTGCCCTTATTTCCATAAATAGTTTACTTTCGCTTAACATGAGTCTCATTCCTTAGCTTTGGAGATATAATTTTTTATGGTTTGGTCACTAACATTGTGTGGATTTGGGAACAGGAACTGGCGTCCTTGCGTCTCACTGTTGAGAAACATAGAACAACAAATGAAAGCTTAAAGAGAACGAAGGTAAAGCTCCTTATCTTCTTCCTTTTTATTGCTAATACTTAGTTCACATTCCTAACATAACAATAAGCTGTGAATTTCTGTTGCTTTCCGAACTAAAATCTGTAAAACTTGTTGAATGATGCATCAGAATCTAATGTCTTGAACTTTTTTAACAGCTTGATTTTGTGTCACGGCAAAACTCTAGTGCTGCTGCTACGGCCTCTGAGGTGTGTGGGAAAGCTGTCAATGGCCCATCTCAGTTTGCAACGTCAGACTGTCATGCATCTAATTCAGTCTGCCGAAACACTGTGACAGATGACGTTTCACCTGTTTATGCAGCAAATGCTTCTCCCAAAGCACAAGATAATGGTATCCAAGAATCTACATTCGTGCTCCCTGATCTAAATTTGCCCGTTGATGAGGATTTCAGCGCCAATGCCATGCATTGAATTAGCTTAGCTAATGAAAGATAAGATCTGGAGTGGTATTCAGCATAAGAATGATAAGTTTGTCCCACATCGTCTTGCAACTATGCCTAATAGTGATAGTACAAGGTATAGCATGTCAGTCCTAACAAATTAGGTTTTGCTAATGTAATTGTAGATGTTAAACCATTCACATTTCCCACTTGGTCAAAACTGATGTGGAAATTGTTTTTTTCTTTTTCATTCATGAAATTGAGGGTAGTGTAGAAATCCTAACAGATCAGATGTAGTTCCATTTTTTTTTCCTTCACAGGTTTCTACATGGTCCAAAATTCTTTGTGGCAACCCTCGATCGTCCTTTATTACAGAAATATTTTTTCTCATTAATGTAATTACGTGTTCTATATAGACAATTCAACAATTTTGGTTCTTGTGGTGAGATTGCCTGCAATTACCATGATTTGGTTTCTTTTTAATTCTTTTTAAAAGCTCATTATGCGTTGTTGAAGAGGAGGTAACGTGAAGAGGTAACGTTTTGAGATTCTCGTTACTCACTAAACCTGGTTTTTAGCTTGCAATTTATAAGTGTGAAATTATGTTATATAGTACAATCATAAGAGGGGGCGTTTGTTGGACATATCATGATATGCTTATTTTAGTCTTTCTTCAATTTGATATTTTAATTAAATCAAAATTTAATGTTTTCTGGACCATGGATTGATATATAAAATAAAATCGAGTCCAAAGTATAAACATTAAAACATAGAATTAAACTGAATTTTATTATATATATTTAATATAATATTATTATAAGCAGAATATTATATTATTAAAATGTTAATTGAATTAAAGTTTTATTATCATATAATTCAATTAATTATCAAACTACTTTAAATTTAATTTTTGAAATTGAATATTTGAATTAAGTTTAAAGTGAAAGAAACTAAAAGGATTAGAGGGATACTGATACTATACTTTTATTCCGAACTACTATGATTCCTTTGCTATTTAATTTTTCATTTAGATTTATCAAATATGTTTATGTGTGTGCATTAATTAGTTTCTTTCATTAGATCATATAAAACTTGAGTTATGATGATATATTTTGAAGATAATATCCTTAAAAGAGAACATAATAATTGTTTTTAATATTACTATTATTAACGATATTTTAAATTTTAAATCCATATTTTATATTATAAATTTTGGATTATAAATTAGTTTATTCAAATTTTAAATTGGCATTCTTTTTAAAATTCAATTGTTATGAAAAATTATTTTTAAATTTTGTAAGTAAATTATAAATTATAACCTCCCCTTACTTCTTTCTGAAGATATAAGATATATTTTATTTACAACTATAGATTTTTACAAAGACTTAATTTAACTATAAAATTTTCAGTGAACAAATTTAAATATATAAAAAAGGTAAATGGATCCTAAGTTTAAGTTACTATCTTTTCAATATGATATATATATATATAATAGGCTTCTTTCTACTGAGATTTACTTTATTATTATTTAAATTAAATAAAAAACTAAATTGTTGGTAAGTTTAAGATTCTACAACCTTTAAAACAGCATATTTTTTGTAAATATATATTTTTTATGTGTAATTTAATAATAAGAATAAAATTTTGACAAAGTATTATTGTAGTAGAATTTAATTAAAGTGCTGTTATTTATGAGTAAATTTCAATATATAAAATTAATTAAATTGATTATAACTTTCTAAGATTTATGATTAGTTTCGTTTGTAAAGATAAAATATGTAAAATTTTTATATATTTAAAATAGATTTTACTCATAATTAGAGACGCATAACTCTAAAATCATGTATTCTACAAATTCACCATATCAGGACATCTAATAAAATTGTAAAACATGAATTTAAACAAAAAAGCCAAAATAAAACCATACTTATATACAGTATACATTTCTAAAAATGAAATTTTCAAATTAGAAACTACTTCTATATGTGATGGGTACATAGAGTTTAAATGTTATTATCCACAAAATAATTTCTACTATTTTTTTACAGTAAAGTAAACATAATTTTAAAATAAAAAAATAATTAATGAAGACTAAAGAAGCATTAGTTTTGTATTCTTTTCTTATTATATCCTTTATCTTAGTGGCTAATAGTTATGCATATCTTAGTTCTTGTTATTGCTAGTTATTGTTTTTAGTGTTTAAGGATAACCTTTTAACTTGAGTCACAAGGAGTTAAGATCTGGACTTTCTATGATCTATTGTTCTCGATAAACTCTATTTCAAGAGTTCAAATATAGATAAGATTCTCATTGTATTCGTCACATTTGTTACACCACTTGAAAGTACTAATTGCAATTGTTTAGCTCAGTTATATTGCATTGGAACAAATAGAATTAGATTCTCAATCAAAAGTTTGCTTATACAAATAATTTTTGCTTAACAATTAAAAATCAATTTCACGAGACGGGGAAGAAGCATAAAGCTTGAGGTGAGAGAAACCTGAAATACTCAGAGTTTGTTCAACTACTCAACTTTGAAAGAATGTATGTGAAGAATAACATTATACTTACTTAATATAACAAATTAACGAATTTACTTAAAAAAATATCGTTGCAGTGATGGAAATTATTAATAGAGACAAATAAATTTATATAAAATTATAAAAATATGAGATTAGGTATAACACTGGAAAAATAAATTAAGAAGAAGTGTCACATCAGAAAAAAATTCTTAAATATGATATGACATTATAAAATTCATAAAAGTAAATTAATAACCATATAACAACCTTATCGTAGATAATGCTCTCAAATCGTGTGTCCGTGCTCAAGTTCTAATCTTTACCACATTTTTAACATATTCCAAATGTCTTGGTTCGGATTTTCATCATATTCATTACAAGAACAAAAAATTAAAACTAATTTTTTTGAAAAATTAAAACTAACTTATAACAAGTTAATGTATAAAAATTCTCTTATATAACTTCTTTCATTTTTTTATTTTAACTTCTGAAAAAAAGTCAATTTGTTTGTGTTGGTCTCATTTTTGTTATTCTGTGATCTCAGCATCTGTCAAAGAAAGGAGAGTTGGTAAAATTTAATTTGAACAATAGACTAATAAATTATGCTATAATGATATATTTATCACGTTCCTATTCTTGTGCTGTGAACTCTTATACAGAACTTGGAAATTGTGAAATTGATCTAAATAATGCACTCTGTATCAGTTTGTGGTCCTTCTTTTCAATATTCTTTCGTATCCATGTCTTGTTTACATGTAAATGGCAATACATAACTATCGCATGAATGTTCTCGCCCAAAAATTGTCAGTTTCCTGTGCCAGGAAAATGTGAACATCTGTTCATGTCAGCCAGCTTCTACCACCAGAGAAAATTTTATTAGGAAATTGAATAAACAATTATGTTCGGACACGCCCAAAGAATGCTTTTTACTGTGTTCTTGAGTTTCTACTCTGTTGCCTTTTTTTTCTGTTGCATACCAAGATTGGATTCATAAAATAATTATGCATATATGGACATGAATATAAAGAAATTCGATAAATAATAGCATTTTAGTGTGAATCAAAGGTATCTGATACTACATTTTCAAACATAAAAGATCAACTACAGATGGGGGCTCTGTTAGGAATATAATTACTATAAATGGCATAAGAAACTCAAATTCAAAATAAAAACTTTAATCGACATAAACAATAATATGGGTTAATGCTATGTGATATTTTTATTGTTTTAATTCAAAGAATGAAAACTTTAATAGCTAATTGTCTCGGTTGGGTTTGGCTAGGGGTGCACGAACCGCAAGAGAGAATCAAATGGTAACATTGTACAGTAAAAACTACACTTTTATGATAAACTTTTCTGCATTCACTTCAGTACATTGAAGTAACTATAGTAAAGGCTCTAGAGCTGTTAAGGTAAAAAACTTACAGTTTACAAAAAGATCCAATTTCATAAATGTATAAAAGCATTTGCTTGGAACCATACACTGCCAGAAAGCCTACTTGATCAATTACATGTACAAATAAATACAACAGAATAATCTTATATATAAATATATATGTGACACTGTGATTTTGATATACGACATATAGATATAAAGTAGCATCGAAGATAGCTAAGACTGGGACTTGATGTCCCAAAACCCCAACAGGTTCAGTACATCCATGATAAGTCTTGCCTGAAAGACACAGACTTTGCAGCTCCTTGGACACCCCTTTCAGAAATTTGAGGGCAATCTTCGATGGCCAAGAAATCCAACTTCAAAGATCCAATAAGTGGCTTTAACCCATCATCAGAGATCCCCAAACATTTGCTTAACCGCAAAATGCACAATCTGGGAAACTGACTCACAAGCTGTAGTCCTTCATCACTAATCTCTTGGCACCTTACCAGTTCAAGAGTTTCAAGATATTCTGCTGCGCAAAGGGCTTCCATTCCAACATCATTAAAGGAATAAACATGATCTAGGGAAAGCTGTCGAACCGGGCATTTATTAATCAAACAAAGTATTCCACTCAATGTGAATGAGGATGATGAAGGGAACTCCCCATCAGAAAAAGATATCCTCACTGCTTCAAGCTTGGAGCAGTTTTGAGACAAGGCTTTCAGACTCTCATCTGTCAATCTCAATGGATTATTCACCAATGAGGGAAGTGAAAAATCCGATGGAACTCTAAATGAAACCGATTTAAGGTCACTTGATCTTTGAGACAAACAAATAATGTCACAGTCTCTCACCCCAACACACATGTCCAGGTGAATTTTCTGCAAGTTCTTGCACTTTCTCAACACGCAAGTAAGCCCTCTCCCAGGACTGATGATGCAATTCACCAAGCTAAGTTCAAACAAATTCTCACAAGGCACATGCTGCTTTAGCCACCTATCCACAGACAACCGATCATAGACCTTCATGTATCGGTAATTAGCATCCACTTCAAACTGCAACCTTCTGAGTTTCTGCCAACCAAGTCCAAGCTTAATCAAGTCCCCTTCACCAATGGCCCTGCAATTCTTGATGGAGAGATCCTCCAATGTTCCAAGCTTGCCAAGGTATTCAAGCCACTCCACACTGCTCACATTAAGGCACCTGATAAGGTGAAGCCTGGAGAGGTTCTTGCAACCCACAACAAGAGAGAGAATGCCACAGCCAGTGATCCTTGGAGTGAAATTCAACCTCAGAGACGAGAGCTTGGAAGAAGAAGCCAAGTAGCGGAGACCAACATCAGTGATAAATGTACAGTAGCTGAGGGAGAGATCAGTGAGAAGAGGGCAGTGCTTTGCAAGAATGAGAAGGCCCTTGTCATCCAATTGTTTTCCCAGTTTGGACATCCATCCAGAGTATGTAATCTCCACTTTGGACAAGTTCTGAAACCTTATGCACAGACACGTCAAAGCTTCATCTGCAGGATCCATACCACACCCAACCTTTATGCAGTGCCTCTGTGCATTGTCCAAATAATAAAGCCGTCTACAAACAAGAGAAACAGCGTTTCTGTCGTTTGTTTTCTTCATCCTACTCAATATCTCCCATACTATGTGATCTGGTATGTTATCCATCCACTGCAAAAATGAAAAAAATTTCTGTAACAAGGTCAAATTTTCATCCCATACCCATTTATACTAATGGCAACAATTAAAACTCGAAAAATCCAACGTAGTATTCACATCACGCGTGTCGGTTATCCCTTTGTCACAAGAAGAAACACAATAAAAAAAAATGGTTAACGGTTAGATCTGGCCCAAATTTGAAAGCGGTGAAGGATTGATTCATTCTGTGACGAATTGAACTGGGATTGGAGAAAGAATTGGCAGTGAAGAAGAACAGGGAAAGGGAAATTATGCATAACCCAAAACACAATAGGGTGGTGAATTGAATAGTAATAGGAGAATGAGGTGAAAATAGAGTTTGAGATAACATGAAAAGAAGGAAGCAGCGGATCCATTGCCTACCTGCACTTCACAACGTTAATGCCCGACCAGACCAAGGAACCGACAAAACAAGATTCGTTTGCATATGAATCTAATGTCAATCAACATTGAAGACAGCATTTGCATTAGATATTTTTCTTACGAACTCTTCTCTGGATATTTCCTTCGTCAGGCCCCACAACAACTAGACAAATTCTTCCTCCACCTCCGTACCCTCTTCCTGCACCCCTCATATAATTTTTTCATTCCATAGTTACCCTTCATGAAATTGCATAAATATTCCTATCTTGATAAAACTCCTCCCCTTCCCAACTGGATGCACCCCCCATCCGATTCACAATTTCAAAAAAAATACAAACCGGATGACCTCATCCGGTTCTCAACCCAGCAGATCGAAAAATCCTCAAATTCGCCGTTGACAGCCTCCAAATCCCAAATCAACTACTCTAATCATCAATATCACCTACTAATTGCTAATAAACATCGTCCAAAGCTCTCCCCGTTATGTTAGTGAGCCAAATACTTTCTTCAGCTGTTTTGTTAGCTAGCCATCAGGTTAAGAGAACCTTCGTCCGATTTAGGTAAGTCATTCGCGACTTCCGTTCGTTATTCAAAATCTTTCAATTAATCCTTCATAGAAGCATCAGGTAACCAATTTGTGATGTTTATTAGCAATTAGTAGGTGATATTGATGATTAGAGTAGTTGATTTGGGATTTGGGGGTTGCCGAATGCGAATTTGAGGATTTTCCGATATGTTAGGTTGAGAACCGGATGAGGTTGTCCGGTTTGTATTTTTTTTTTAAAATGAGAACCGGATGCACCTCCATCCGGTTCACAATTTCAAAAAATGATAAAGGTATTTATGTAATTTCATGAAGGGCAGTCATGAAATAAAAAAATTATATGGGGGTGCACGAAGAGGGTATGAGGGTGGAGGAAGAATTTGTCCAACAACTAAATCCTCCTTTTTGGGCTCTTTTCTCTCAAGCCCAACCCCATGCACATCCTTGGGATTCATTACATGAAGAGCTATTCTTCCTGCATCTCCATAGTTTCTATCCGCACCTCTGTACAGTCGTGAAAACGACCATTATACCCTTAAAAAATTAACTAAACCCTACACCTTCTTATCTCCTAATTCAGAATACAAATTTTTTAAATCTAAAATATAAATAAAAATTATATTCTAAATCATGTAATTTAAAATGAAAAAAATTATATTCTAAATTATATAATCCAAAATTGTATTTTAGATTTTACAATTCAAAATACAAAATAAAATATAAAAAATTTGTATTCTACATTTCAGAATATAAAAATTGTATTTTAAATTATACCATAAAATAAAGTACTTTTAGTATTTTTTTTTTAAAATATGGAATGCAAGAAAGATGCAAGAAGAATCACTCTTAGATGAATCCCTAATTTAGTGTTAGTCTATTCACAGCCTATCGTTAGGGAGGAGCTAAAAACATATATGTATTGCAGAACATTTAATATGAAAAACATTTAATGATGTTTCAGCTTATGTAAACATTAAATTAAAAATTCTAATTTCCATCAAATTATTAAATCCTTCTTGGTATATAAGATTTTGTGTTTGTTTTGTTTATAAGTAGAAATATATACTTTATACATAAAAAAAAATGCATCATGATATAATACATATTTCTATTTTAAAATATTTATGTATTAAAATTCCTTATTTATTATTTCATCTTGGATTAATCAAGTCTCTAGACCCAATATGTATAAATTCATAAATCGAGTCAGTATAAACTTTACATCACATGCTTAGGGAATATTTTTATTTTAATTCAATTCATTCACGTGTATAACTTAACAGAAAACCCGATCAAATTGTGTCAAGTACAACGGCAAAACCTACCATTTTCATCATATATTGAAGGGGCAACTCCCTCTACCCTTCCACTTTTCATTGTATTATGCCACATTTAGCAAAAACAAACGTGAATAACTATTTCTTTTTTTTGCCTATTTTTTCCCATGCACAATACATCACGGGATAAAAAATTATATAAATAAGTGATTGAAGATTCAAGTCAAGGATAAAACTTTAGTGAGAATATTATATGTTAAAATGGTTAAAATGTTTACCAATTGTGAATTTTAATTGTTTAAAATAAATACTTATTGAGCTTTATATGTATTATCCCACCAACTCAATAACCTGAAAGATAAACAAATAACTATATTAAAATTCAATAACGCATCCATAATAAATAAGATGGGAAAAAGATCACTTCAATAAGAAACACTGTGATTTAGTTAACAGAGAGCAGAGGACCAGAAATAAGAGGAGTAGGTATTGGCCTCTTAAATGCGTTCAGATTTGGATAGTACTGTACATTTTGTTTTGGTTCCCCTCATAAATGTGTTTGAATTTGGATTATAGTGTATTCATTTTTACTAGTATAACTTTACTTTTTTATTACTTATTTTGTCATCTTTTCTTAAATTATGTGAAATTTAAGTTAAAAAAATCGAGAAAATAAGTTTTCGTACCGAATTACACTATGGAAATATAAGTGTGCTGGTATTGAGCTGCGCTTATGCCCAAGAACCACTATAATCGCACTAAGAATATTTTGATTAATACAAACTCAGTTCTAATTTTTTTAACTTACTTTTTGAGTTAATCGCATACAAAAGTATAAATTCTCTCTCTTTAGAATAGAGTATGAAGTTGTCAATATGACATGAAATTTCATGGTATATTTTTCACCCATAATAAGGTAGATGAGAATCCAAAACTTAACCTTAAATCTATTTGTAAAAATTTATTAGTCTCAACTCAATGTTCTTTCTTTTTATTGGTTGTTTTATTCTTCCTGCTACTGTAAATTGGTTGCTCATACTTGATATAAGATCTCTTTTTTAAATTAGAATAAATAAATAAGTAAAGCAACTTAATTGATAGTACTATAAGAATAAGAATTAACAATCATGGGATCTCTTAACCCGTTTTTATCTTAACACTTAGCAAAGTTAAGAGTTTGTAATAAATAAGTTTCGAGAGCTTTAAAAAAGGGTCATTTATTGCATGTGATTTCTGTATTTAATTAAATATACTTTTGGTTGTATAAATTGAAGATAAATTTGATTTTTACTCAAAATTTAAAATTGATCCTTGCAGTTCTTATAATATAAAGGGAATCATGTTTTAGCCTTTTTATCTCTAATAATTCTAAATATTTCATTAACCCGATTATCGAATTACAAAATATTGATAATTTATTTTAATTTGACATTCCATTCATCTAATATCCTATTTCTTTTCCTTTTAAAACATTACTGACGAGACATTCAAAAGTATTCCAAATTTAAAAATAAGATTATAAATAAAAAAGTATTTTTTTTTCAGCAAAAAGGACGTTAATGGAAACGAAAATGAATAAAAGCTGTACTATTTCGACACGCGCATTCGGGGTTTTGGATTTTAGCTAGTTAACGTGAATCACGTTTGTTTTCAAGTTTTCGTGATGTGGGACTAAGTTAAACTACTCAAATCTAGGTGTTACAATTGAGTAGGTACCATCTGTTAAAAACTACTATAATTACGTTTACATTTAGTTGTATTATGTTTGATTTGAATTTACTTATATATATATATATCAGACATGAAAAGCAAAAATAGACAGCTCAATACTCTACACACATCTAATTAATCATGCTAAACAAGTTCCATTCTATCAAATCAAATAGAAAGTGTAAAGCCAAGCCTTCTTATGACAAATGTGTGTGTTAGGTGGATATGATTTATTTCAATAGAAAAAGTTGCTCCACTTGAATATTAAAATAAAATTAGTGACACATAAATTCATTTTATTAATTTATACACTATTCTCACTCAATTATTTATAATAACATTTATAGAGGATTTTAGTCTAAAATATTTTATGCATAACCCTCTTAAAGTAATTTCACCAACTCACGAGTATGGTTCTCAATTTCGAGACAACTATTAGTTGAAATTTGAGGAAGAGTTAACAATCCTGTGTCACCCTTTTTTTCCTTGTTCATGATCCAGCACCATCTCTAAAGTATCAAAATCAATGTCTGTTCCAATGATTGGGGTTTATTTGTCTCATCAAATGATTGTGGTGAATTATTTGAGAAATTTAAGATTGCATTTCCGAACGAACTCGGTCTAAAGTCATTCCACCAATAAAAATTATCGTATTAAAATGACTACTTATTCATCATCATACATCAAGCACTTTGAAAAGGTGATTATACTTTTAGAAATGGGGATTTCTTTTAATTAAAAGCAAATACTTTTCTGTGAAACAAACATTGGTTTGGTTAAAACATTTAACCGATCAGCCACTCAAATACCATTATAAAAAGAAAAGTAGAACATGTGCCCATAACAACCACTTTTTAGTGATGCTTTCGTTTTTATTTTATAAACAAGAACACGAAGGGGAATCGAAAATTTAAAAGTTCAAAGTTCATACACCATTGGACCATGAAAAATAAAAGGAGCAAGTGAGTAATTCCACACACGACAAAATGTTTGATACACTAGTACGGATCGCTATGGATGTTGTTGATTTGATTCATCAGCAATTTCCTTAGATTTTTCACCACATCGTTCACTGTCATCTTGTATGCCTCACCCATCTGCAAAGTAGAAATAGTTGCACAAATATTTACTTGAATGATGAATTGATGGCTAATAAAGGTAATGCAAAATGTTTAGTGAAAGTTTAGTGTACCTGAGCGATAATGGTAATGCCAAGAGTCGAATTCCCAAAGGGTAAGACACTGGTGGCTGTGACACAGAGATGAAGATTTTCAAGGTGGTCCAATAATTTGAGCTCAACACCTTCTTCCTTCTCACAGTGGATCTCAATGAGCACCTCATTCTCCATCACTCTTGCTTCAATATCAGGGAGCATTCTACACCAATCTTTGGAATCTGTTTCACTTGAGTTACTATCTTCGTTTCCACACACATCACTCTTCTTCAGGATCATCACTGATTCTTTCCCTCTCTTGTTTCTCTCTTCAAGCTCCATCACGCGTCCTTGAAGTTCCTTCACGTAATTAATCGCTTCGCCAAGTATTGAACTCTTGTCCGTCTGTAAATTTCATCATTACCATTCTTACAAATCATTTTATCAAATTCATATACACAGTCACTGATTATTGAGTTGGTGGGATAGTGGACTTTTTCACAATAAAATACTTAAATTCAACCTCTGAACACATCACACATAATTTTTAAAGCACTAAATTTACCTCAGTCAGATCGAAATAGCGAATCCGAAAAGTTTTAAGAAGTCCAAAACACTCGTAGGACAATTTGAAAGAAAGGAAGATGAGATGGAATCCATAAAAAATTAATCATCTCAACCAAACACATCCTAAAATGAAGGTTTGTTGCGCTGTGTTCCAGTGTCCAGGTATCTAGCATGTGTCACAATGTGATGCTATCATTACTACTGTACTTTTTTGGATTATAATACCGTTTACTTTAAAAAATACTGTTTTTGTCTCGGAAATGTCAAGACCCCATCTTCCTACTGCAGGCTACAGCAGACACGACGATCATCGATGCTTGTGAAGATCAAGATTAAGTTTTAATAAAACAAAAAACAATAAAACAAGCGAAAATAGAGTCTCTGGGAAAAAAATAAAAAAGATTATAAGAATATACTCTGATCTGTCCATAGGATTCCTGTATTCTTTGATTAGCAAGGCGAGAGATATATGAAGTTGAAGATATAAAATAAAAAAGTTGAACAGGCACTGATATGATTGATAATATTTATTTAAAAATGGAAAGGAAAAGTAAGGATAGTGCATAGAGTGAAAATGTTACCTTCTTGAGGCCAGGGATTGTGGCTGAAAGTGCTATGAACCTCTCTGTGAGTTCCTGTCTCCTTTTTCTTTCGGCCATGATGTGGTCAAGGGAACCGTTTCTGCCCCTCTTTGCAGCTTGGTTGGTGGAGTTTGGTTTTGGTTGTTCTGAGTTGAGATTTCGGCTGCGCTTTTTGGAAGTGGATGATGATTTAGAGGTATCGAAATGAGGGGTTGCTGGTATAAGGGTAGAGTTATCGAAGGACAAAATATATGTCCTAGGAGAGGAATTAGCAAGGTTAGGCCTTTGGGAAGGGACATTCATTCCCAGTGTCTCGTCCGAGGATAAACTGCTACCTTCTGTGGGGGTTGCTAAGTTGTGCTGGCTTTCAGTTTCGGAACACAAACCTGGGTCACCAAGGATGTCCCTGAGGAACTCCTCTTCTGTGTGGGACTCTTCTAACATCAGATCCCTACACCTCTCAGCACCCATTTCCTATAACAAAACAATCATTTCAAACATAACATATTACGACAACCAACGATAACATGCTACTGTTTCTGTTATTACCGTTTCAAGAGACCAATTCTCCCATGCTTGCTCCATCGGAGAGTAGAAAGCAGGAGAAAGGAGAAGTCCAGGTGCCTCACTGACTGTCAGGGAAAATCCCATTTATATAACACCCATTACTTTTCACCATTTTTTTAATGCAAATACTTGTCGCTTCTATAATACGGACGCCTATTGCCCCATTAATGTTTTGCATTTTAATATTTAATAATTATGAATTGGAACTGTACGTGTAAACGCAAGAAATAGGGTTGTGATGGTTTCACAACCTGCTCTGCTTCTAATATTGTCAATTAGTAATGAAAACAGTTTTTTAAGTAGATAATAATTTTTTATTGGAATTTTAACCTAGATGGATGATAATTTTATTGGAATTAATTACTGATTTGGAAACGAGATTTAGAGGTTGTATGTAGGAGCCTCTCACCTTCGTTGGGTTTCAACCATTACATGTTCTCTCTTCTTCTTTTCTCAAACCTCACCCTATGAAAAACCTTAAATATTTTTTTTAGATTTTTCAAATTTCCATCTTTTCTGAAATCCACCTATTTTTATTTTTCTAAACTTTTTTCGCTATACTCGATGACCAGCTCAAATACTGACTTTCTCCTAACCTGAGCCAAATTCACTTAATTTTTCTTTCAAATTTGATTTTATTATACAAAAAAAATATATAAGTTTGTCTTCTGCCGGTCAAAATTGTTAAAAGAAACATATTTTTTCTACTAATATTTTTTCTGCTGTTGTCAAACTAGTCTTTTCCCAATAGATAATACAATTGCTTCTGTGCCTATGTGCCAACTCATCGCACAAGATGGCGTGGAACACGCTGCACCGCGCACACCGAATGCTCTCATAACTCTATACTCCAGTTTTAAATTATCCACATCTTCGTATATAATATACTATACTTTTAAATAAAAACTGTGTAACTGTAATGAAATTGTAGAGAGTAAATTTTAAATCTAATTCAATTTTAAAATTGCTTTATTTTGTAAAATGAGGTTATCATAATATAGTTTAATTATATTTTAGTTTATATAAGATTTTGAATATTTAGAATTATATAAGGATATATTCACTTTTTGAATTGGAGACATAATTCTCGTTGATAGATGCCTTATCGTATTGATTAGAGACCTAATTATTTCCACAGTTTTAAGTGAAATTCGCTTTTTTCATCATTCCATAAACTAAAACATGTGGTTAATCACATCTTTATAAATAATATATTAAGCTTTCTTGATCGGTAACTTTCTATACGAGGTAAAATGAGTGTTTTATCTCTGTACCGTTATAATAACTTTTGAAACATCCAGAGACTCGATAATATTTCTTTTTGGAAATCTTTTCATCTAATTTAATTTAAAGTTGGAAGATTATGTATAGGTAGTTGAATGGTACATAGTTTGATTATAAGCAATCATTTCAGTTTCTCATGGTTCACTTAAGTCAAGATTTACTTTTCGCATCTTGGTATTAATTATGTATGAACCATCTGATCATTTAAAAACGGAATTGACCATAATTTAAGAGAGATGTTATTTTACTAAAAATCAATGGTTCAATATACTCGAAAAGAAGATGAGATCTAAAATCAATTTAAAATATTGTAATTTGATGTCACTTAAACTTACTGTGATCTTTTGACAAAACTTTAATTTTAATTCAAAATTGGAAGATTGTGTATAGTTAGATGGATGATATATAGTTTGATTATAAGTAATTATTTCACTTCCTTATGGTTCATTTAAGTTAAAATTTAATGTTCACAGCTTGGTATTAATTACCTATGAATCCATATGATTATTTATAAACGAATTTGACAGGATTTTAGAGAGATGTTATGTTATTAAAAATAAGGATTTAATAGACGGAAAAGAAAATAGTCCTCCAATACTCTAAATTTTTTACTTAAAGTGAAGAAGTTGTTTTTCAATATTTAAGATTTTTACTTGAAAACTTAAAAAAAAAAAAAAACTCTTCCTATAGATGCGAAGGCAACGGATATCTAAAAACACTTTAAAATACATTGATTGACGTCACTTTAACTTTAAACTAAAAGAATATCTACTGTGATCCCGTGATAAAATCTAATTTTATTGGATAAATAATAAATACGATAAAAGATTGTTACTGTAGTTTTCTTAACATAAATCTAAACACAGTTATTTCTACAACAATATTGTGGGTAAATTTCTGAACTTGAAAATATTAGGTAATTCAGTAAAAAAAAAAAATATGACCATTTTCTGAAACAAAGAGTAGTTTTACAATTTTAATTGGAATTATAAAAACCAATATATTATTGTAAGCCAATTTACACTTGTCATCGACAAATATTCTCTGCTTATATATACAGAAGAATGATAACATATAACAGGAAATTTAGCATGTGCAATTTTGATATCAATGTCTTTTAAAACCCTTAAATTTAATTGAATACCATTAATACCGTTTAGATCCATAAAATGCTTAACGATTATATATAAATATTATAACTCTTTTTTTTTTGCAATCAATATACAAATCAAACTTGTTCTATTTTTTTTTCTTTAGAATTTTTATCGATAATAAGTATTCTTTTGCATATGTATCATTATTAGGACTACAGTACATATAATATAACTTATATTTATTAAAATCTTATAAATAGCTTACCATCATTTCAATCTTAAGGAGGTCAATTACAAAAATCTATTGTCCTATGATAAATTAAACATGGCCAAAACATTGAATATTGATAAACTATACTGTTATAATTCCGAAAAAAATGATATATTATGAATTAATCACGTTAAGAGTGAAATGTCCAAACATAGTTACAATAATCTATTTTAATGTTTGAGTAATTACTTTTAGTACTATACTTAGATACATTTTTTTAATAATATTGACATATTGTTCTAAAAATATAATAAACTGAATATAGAGAAAGTTTCATTCCATATTTTTTTAATGCGATGTATTATTAAGATTATTTTATATTTAGTATATCATGCTTTTATATATATTTTTATCTTATCACCAGCGTTTTAAAAAATTTTAAATGAGAATAATTTTATTTGTGATACTATACCATAGTTGGTATAAGGGGTGTTCAATGTTTCTTTTTTTAAAGTTAATATTACTAATTAATATTCAAATTATTAAAATTAATATTCTAAAGTACTAAATTTGTATGATAGATAGCATTAATGTGAGCAATTTAAACTTTTGATAAATATTAGGTCCGTGAAATTTAATTAAATTTGATAAACTATCATAATCTGAAATTGCGATAAACCAATAGTTTAAAATGTCCTTTATAATAGAAGTACATATGGACTCGTATTAAAATTTAATTCCTTTTTTATAATTTTGTTTTCAACACATACATTATGTAAAAAGGAAATGTATATAGTTGATTTAGTCTTTTTTTTATGACAACTTTAAATTTAATTTTAATTTTATGAAATATATGGATAATAATTTTATTTAAAAGAATTGGAGGTAGCAAGAGTAAAAATGAAGGGATGTGGAATCAGAAATGAGAGCGTGACATAGCGGAAGCGGAAAGACGAATAGATTGGTTGTTGAAAACAGAAAACGACGTTTTTCTTGGGCCAAGAAATGACCCAACACATGTGAACCAGGTCAGCTTTTCAATACACAATTCCACTTTAGTTCTCAGTTGTTGTCACCAAGGCAAAATCATTGTCCATACTTGGACACGTGTTGGAAGCATGGCCAATTTAGGACTTCACAAAAATTATAGAAACCTGTTCCCACTTTCTACAGCCATATAGGGGAATGTGTTCACATAGCCAAGAACATTATTACTCAAGAATAATTGTACGTGCCTGTCACTCACCTAGCGTTACTACACAGTGATTTTAACTAGTTACATTCTCCATCAACAAATCTATATGCTTCGTACTATATTCATAATATGTCTGTCTTAATTAGACTCTACCAAATATAACTTGGTAAGAATCACACATTATTTGGGGTGAAACCAGTTGAGGAACTGTTGAAGCCAAAAAATTCCAACTCAATTATTATTAGAATATATTCTTAAAATGAAAAACACAAATTGTAGGACAATCTATGAATTTATCTTTCCCATTCTCTAGCTGCAATTTCTCCTCCAAAGTTCAGAACCTTGTTAATGAATCTTTATGGTTCTCAAAGTCTTCTCGTATAAGATCGGTTGGCTTTCATTACGACGCTTGAGTTAGAATAGATGGAAAATACAGATAATTTAAGTCAGAGTTTAAATTAAGTCTGTATTTATAGGTTAGTAATGGACTTAATGAGTTTAAACTCATTCTGTTATATTTTATTATTCTGTTAAGATTATAAAATTAGTTATAAAATATCCAGTTATTATAATCTGATTGTGTCTTGATCAACTATATAGTACAGAAGACATATTGAAACAATATATATTTAAAATCATATCATAATATTCCCTTTTTACTTTTCATTTTCTAATTCCTAGTATGTAGATAGTCCAATTCAATTATATATTTTGGTTAGTTTCACCTTCCAATTCATTTATGCGATAGAGGTAGCCTATTATTTTGTTTTGATTAGGCAGGTTGGTGATGATATAAGACTACCAAACAACTTCAGCAACATTAATACCGCTATTATCTGCTTTTTATTCTTCTAGTTCATGCTCCAGCCCCACTCCTCTATTATGTATAAATTAAAAATGTTTCGAAGCATACATAAAAATACTGGTGTCATTCTATTGACTGAATTTAATAATTTGAAATATATACAGGTGAATATCTTTAGTATTTTTAAGCAATGAGAGAGACATAGACAAGCAATGATATAAATGAGAATATCTTTAGTGTTTGTGAGCAATGAGAGAGACCTAGAGAAGCAATGATTTAAATGAGAATATCTTTAGGACATATAGATAAAAAGTTATACATTTTCAAAGTTTCTTTACCAGTATTATAAACATATAGTTATGCATATAATAACTTGTAGGTTTCTGTACATTTTTTTCAAAAATATTTATGGTTGCAGGTTTCCGTAAATGTACTAATACTTGTACAGCTACAGTAGATAATACCTCGACAAAATAAATGAAAAATTTCTCTTATAAATGAAAATTTTCTTTTAAGACTTAAGACAATTTGTTGCTGATCGCTCTTTAAGTCCTGAAGACTAGTGTATTGTTTAATCCAAAATGATATCTAGTACATAAAATGTCATCATTTTATATTAATGACATAAGTAAAATTAGGTTACCGATCTAATAAGGTTTATGCACATATAAAGTCCATTAAAATATCATAATTAGATTATGATTTCTAAGATATGCACACTAGGTACATCATTAATACTTTTTACTAAGTTAAAAGAGTATCTTTAGATACACTTACCCTCAAAAGACAAAGGACAAAAAAATTCAAAATGGTTAAAGAATTAAAAGCATGTAGACACAGTAAAACAAGTTAAAAAAGAGTGTGGATATTAAAGAGTTGCTTGAGCCTTATAAGTATAATACCATTTTTTAATCAATTATATTTTCTATTTTTCATTTGTGAACTACATTCAAAACAAACAATTATTTTTACCAAACGAAATATACTTTTTTCAATACAAGTTAACTTTGAACATCATTTCCACCAAAAATCAATGTTAAAAGTAGTTTTAAAAATAATTACTGAATCGATGTTGAATGTTTATACCTTCACCTAAGTCCTATTTAATATTGGTTTTAGAAACTCACAAAACTAATATTACAGTTAAATAGATTTCCTGTGGTAGTGCTATTATTGAAATGAAATATGGATATTAATAACAATATCTTTAGTCCTCCAATTTTGTCCATAAAAGTAGCAATAGATAGATGTGTATACACCAGAAACCAATAGATACATGAATTGAATATAGTAGGTGGAATGGTATTAATAAAAAGACAAGTTATCAGATCAAACAACACTCAAAGAAATGATTATTTTCTTTTGTCCTCCGAATAACAAATCATCAGTTTGTCGTCACCTCAACGTCTTTCCTTAATTATTGTTTTTAATATATATTTCAAAATTAGTATTTCTCGAAATCCATAGAAAAAAAAAAGATGAGATCAATAAGTAAATTAGTCAATCAACTAGTTGTTAACTTTTTAATTAGAATGCTTGTGTGATAGTTATTTAAATTCTTACGAAATTATTGTGATCGAGGTATAATTGATTTTCATTATTTTAGATAAATCTGATATTTTCTTTATTATTTTGCTGTTAAAAATGTTTTTATAAATTGAAGAAGGAGAATTTAGTTAGGTTATCTTTCACCTCAACTTATAAAAGTAATTTAAATAACTAGAAGTACACAAATCAACCACAAATAAAAAGTAGAATTTACACACAATCTTACTTATTAAATTCCTTAAATAGACCATTATTGAAATTACATCATTCAGTTGCAACGTGTTATTTTAGTTAGTGTTTTAAATTTTCATTTTTAATAATGGAAAAATGTATATGTTCTTATTAATAATATTTAATAATAAATATTTTATGTTTTTTCTTTTTTTTTAATATTTTTATCGTGATAAAAGATAATTGGTGGATTTTACAATGTAAAGACAAAGTTAATAATAATTTCTTTTGTTAAAAAAGTATTTAATAACTTCGCTGGTATCATCATTCAATCGGTTTTAAAACACCAGCTTCTAATTTTGTATATTTATTCTTACTTAGTTCTTCAAATACCTATAAAACACGATTTTATTATTTTATTATACTTGTATTCTCTTATAATTCATACAAATGTTAAGAAAATCATAAAATTAATTATTTATGTAAACGACTATTTTTAATTTTAGGCAATTTAAGATCACAAACAAATAAAAATTTAATAAATAAATCATATAATGTAAAGTAAACAACTGTCATGCTCTTATGTTAATATGGAGAGAAAGAAATGAAAAAAAAAAATGAAAGGTGAAAATTAAATTTATAGGAGCATTTTTCTTTTTCCTTTTTTATCAACTTTCCAGCAATCACAAATACATATTGTACCTTTTTCCTTCAAAAATAATAATTTTATCACTTCATATTCACTGTCAAGCATCCTGGGTTTCTGGCGGAAGGATACGTTAAAAAAATTCGTGAAGTTGATTTTTATTTATTTATAAGAATTTATAGAAATCAAAAAAATATTTTTCCATACTTTATATACAAGTTATTTTGTAAAAGGTATTGAGTTTTAATTTCTCTAAAATCTGATTTTTAACTTATACATAAGTAAATTTTTAACTTACAAAAAACCAATATCATCTTGTTTTCTTTTTCTTTTTTCATCTAAACATACTTATATGAAAGCTTCTTGAAACAATTCTATATCTTTAAAATAATTGCTGTAGAAGAAAAATGAATATTGAAAACAAAAAGAAATAAGAAAACAGTCCAGGAACGAAAAGACCTACTGATGGGCCAAGCCCACATCCAAATAATTGAACATAATAAGAGACATAATTTGGTGGGATCACGTTGTTGAAAATAATGTTCACCGAAAAAGAAAATAAACGATAAAGTAACACATTTCAATGCCTTTTATGGTCTTCTATTAAATCAGTGCGATTTCGTTTTGAAATTATTGAAATACTAAAACTTAAAAAATTATAAAAAAGAATGAATCGTATTTAAAAATAATTCTATTTTATTAAATTATGCTTGCAAGCATGATTTTTTAAAAGTAAATTAAAATCGTCATTGAAAACACAGTTTCAATTTTATTACAGATCTACTTCTTCGTATGATCTTGGTTTTATAATTATAATAGCTCTAATAATATTATTATTAACTATCATTGTAAAAATGATAATATTTTTTTATTAATAATCAATGATAATAATAATATAATAATTAATATAATAACAATGATTATATATATATATATATATATATATATATAATTTATAACAATGAATAGTTAATAACGAGATGGAACTTTGTAACTAATATTTGTTATATACAATTTTTTTTTTTACTTTTTTATTCTTTCTAACATTATATTTATTAACTAGATTTTTAATTTTTTATTTAAAAAGTACTCATAAATATCAAAATATTTTTTAAGAACCAACAATATTTATTATTGTTAATATATTTTAAAATAAATTAGCTAATGTATATAAGATAAAAGTTGGACGTTGATTTATTAATTTATTATAAAATTTTCAGTTTTAGAAAAACCTTCTCTATAATCAATTTATTTTAATCATGAAGTTTATTCCATATTAAGGTTTCGAGAAACTGAAAGCATTTCTAGTATTTTTGAATCAATTGAATCTTAGCATATATTAAAGTTGCAGTTACTTTTATTTTTCTCTTCGTATATATATATATATATATATATATATATATATATATATATATATATATATATATATATATATATATATATATATATTTTAAGGGGAATTGAACTTTTAGAGGTTTATTTGGATTTACGGAATGGATTGAAAAGTTATGAAGAGACTATTGCCTAAAACTATGCTTTAATCAAGTAAGTGAAACTAATAAAATAATATTTCATGTTGCTGACTTTTTTTGTGTGGAGTATATAAGATTTGATGATATGTGGGTTGTATGAGTGATTTAAAGGAAGCATGAATTAGTAGTGATATTACTTTCATTATTATGGAGACTAAGGATGGGAGAAAATCCGTCTAAATGTTGAAAATTAAGAAAAATGTTGCTTTTAGTCTAAATGTTGAAATGTAAGAAAAATTATTGGTTTTAGCTATGCTAGTATGTTTTTTGGTTTGATATAATTCGAGTGATTTGTTATCGCATACCGAGACCTAAGCGACATGTATTAGTTTTACTATTTATTTTGATAAGTTTGTTGTTTAGACGTATGTTATATAGTTAAACAATGATTTGCAACTTGAATAAGAGACAAATACGAGTCTCTCACATCTAGAATGATATATTATTCTAACATTTGAGATAATGTTTAAGTGATATAATTTATGGCTCAAACATTTATTTTAAATGCTTAAGCATGACAGAGGTAATATACATATGTCTTGAATGTGTGATGTATGTTTGAGTGCTCAATTACTCGTTGAATGCTCAAGCGTCTTATGATAGTAGAGAAGTTTATAAAATTTGATAGATTTCTTCGTGTGATAGTCTCTTAAGTATTGACATAAAGCTCAAATGACAAATATTCAAGTGAGAAGATGATTACTAAAAGTGAAGAGAGATTTAGATAGATATATTATTAATCTTGAGATGCATATAAATATATTTATATAGTATGACTTAAATGAGTAATCATTATATGGTTTACATTACCTCATATATGAATTAATTTTTATCAAATACTCAAAAAGACAAAAAGATTAATATAATAAAAATTAAAAGCTTAAATTACCTTAATCAATGTTAGATTTTGTAAAATTGCAGCAACATTTTCTCTTTATAAAAACTTACAAAATGTAAAAAGAAATCTTCCAAATGATTTTTGTAAAAAAATAAAAATGATTTAGTCTAGTGCTCGTTCAACATGCATATTGTATATCTACTGTTGGATTCCTCATATCATGGTATCATGGTACCTTGTTCTGCTCTGTTGTCTTTGTTGTGTTGTGTACTGAAACAGAAGCTACACCATGCGTCCTAGTCTTCACCTCACCACCAACCACTATAAGGACACTTTCTTTACGCAACTTCTTTCACATATTTCACAGACACGATCTATGTGCAATGTATGTATGTTTGTCTTGTCCAAGTTTATTCTGTTTTTTCTTTACAACTATCATATTTTGTCATTATTATACATCTATGTGTATCATTATTTTATTTTAAGATTTTATTTACATATATTATCATCATCTTAATATAATATTTTATTATTAAAAAATAGTTACGAATAGATGTTTGCAAATGAAAAAATTGTCAAAAGATATTTTTATTTTAGTTTATATTGCCATTACAAAAATTTGATCTAAATTTTAAAGTTTCTCATATGAAAAACACATAGTTTACTGGTTTTTTATGTGTCTATTTTGACGTACTTTCTCTCCATATTGACTGACTTTAGTTTTTTTCTAAGATTTTGTTCAACATAAAGATGACCTATATAAAAATTTATTAATATGTGATATTGTATTATTCGCTTAAGATACGTCAGACAGTATGTCATAGTCAAAATTTAAGAAAGAAAAAGGTAATAGATATTCCATTTTTTAGGTGAAACAGTTTATCATAATAAATTATAAACTATTATAAGTAATGAGTAAAAAAACAATATAACAATTACTAAATATTATAAACAGGGTCCTAGAAATCATCCATAAAACTTTAGTTGGAACATTTATGAAATTAAGATGGTGATGGAGAGATTGTAACTGGCATTGTTCAAGTAATAATATATGGGAATTAATTGAAAAAAAAAAGAATCTCTCAAGTTCTCCTTTTATAATGATTCATGAAGTTATAGCAACTCTCTGTAGAAGAAAAAGAATAATGTACAAATAATTCACCAAAAAGGTTGATAAATTATTTTGCTCATACAGCGAATGAAAGAATTATGTACCAGAATCCATTTTTTTTTTCACGCTAATATCATTTTAATTATTTTGAAACCTCTTTACACTTATGTCTCAAACTCAGATTCTCAATTGTTTTGTAAAAGTATTTTTAAATAATAATATGTATTTATTTTAAAAAAACTCGAATAATATTTTATATTTGGCCATTTAGAAAGTTAGATAGGAAAATAAATTCATGTTATAGGAAAATAATTGGTGATGGGGTTATTCAGAAAAAAGGAAAAAAAGAAGAAGAGAATTTTCATGTAAAAAAAAAGAGTAAAAAAATGAGTTCGTATAATGTTCATGTTCACAGTGGGATTTCACAAAACTTGTCAGTGAAGCAAATCCAAAGAAGAGAACCTACCCTCTATCATGCGATGGGCCTGGAACGGTCACTTTCTGCAAACATTTCGATCTTTGTGTCATTGAACAAAGAAGTAATCTATAGATACCTTTTTTTCTAATATTTTTGTTTTAAAAAATTATAATGAAATCCTTAGATTCGAAAAATATGAGTGTACGTATCACAGTTTTATTAACTAATCTTTTAAATAATTGAGAATGTTGAGGGTTGCAATCGGAACAGCTGGTGTGAGGGGCAGGGCCACACTCCAAAAACCAGTGTGAAATCGGCAGTGACTTTATTCCTGACAGCCATATACGATAATAGACTTGTAACGATTCATTAACGACAACAACAATCTAGTACAACACACAGTAAAAATCTTTAATAATCAACCTTTAAACAATGCTTAAACCTAATTATACAGGAGTAATTTCTTGTCTCCGACAACTATTTTTCCTTTTCCGTGGATGCACCATTCTTTATCGATGATGAGAGTACCTTTTTCCTTATAAATATAAAACAAGCATCTTCTCCTTGGACCAGAAAAGCCACACGTATGGGTCCCCACGACATCCAGCCATAGTTCACCTTCATCCGTATCCAAATAATGGAGGAAAACCAGTGGGGGACGTGGTCTTCCCATATGGTAATAACTCATTGCAATATTAATCCTTCATATAACTATCATACATACATACATACATGTATATACATATATATATATATATATATATATGTATGTGCACACATCGATCAAAGGTATTAATACATATGTAAGTGTAGCTTGATTAATTATTGTTTTGGATTGATCCCTAGGAAATGGAGGATGAGGTATTGAATGAATGTTTGTGCCAGACGAACCCTTTTGATGAAGAGTTCCTTAGAGATATTCTGCAGCAGCCACAAGAGGGTTCTGTGGCTGGACCAGATCGTGATAGTTTTGGTGAGACAAGCTGTGTGGTTAGGGCAAGTGGTGGTGATAAGTTCATGATGAAGAACCCTAACTCATCCATCATGAATCTTTGTGGTGAAGATAAGAACAAGGCAACCACATCTCCAACCTCTTATATACTGTCTTTTGACAAATCTGGTGATCCTCGTTCTTTGTCCTCAACAAGGACCAACCAAGGAACCAAGAAGACTCGAAGCGCTTCTGAATCAATGGATCACATCATGTCGGAGAGAAAAAGGAGACAGGAGCTGACCAGGAAATTCATAGCACTTGCTTCCACCATCCCTGGCTTGAAGAAGGTAGGTTTTTATCTTTCACTTCAATCATGTGCATGCCTTGTTAATGTTTGTTAAATTAAACACTGTTTGCTTTTAATACATAGTTATATCCAGAGAGATGTTATTGTATTCATGCATCATGTATGATCCGAAAAAGCACAACCTTTTTTTAGGGTGTGAAAATAAAAAAAGATAAAGTTATAGATTGGGAACTGAGATATTGATACCATGGACAACAACTAGGGGGAGACAACCTTTTAATAGTAAAAGTACATAACAATAATTCTTTTTTCAATTAAAATCTTGGGTGTAAATATCTCGATTCCCTATATGTTGAGTTCATGATACACCTTCCTTTTGCTGTTACACTCAACTTATAACTCTATGAGTTATTTTCTATTTATTATTATTATTTTAATATAATATTTTATTATGAAAAGCAGATTTGAACTAAAGTAAAAAAGTGGGTGTCCAATAAGATTTCGAAAAATAATATTATATTATTAAAGAAGGTTGTGCTGTGGATGTTTATTGGATTGATGGTAGCAAAATATAATTTTCATAAAATAATTCCCAGAGAAGATTCAACGGCCAAAAGTATTCTGTTTATTTGCCTTTCAAAATGTATATCTCAATTAATATTTGAATAAACTTCTAAAACTAGAAAGGTAATGTGTACCACAAAAAGGTGCACCTTTGTATTGAAGTAACGCAACGCTGCAAAAAAGCAATAGCACAACGTGCGGACTGAGGAGTAGCCATAAAATATACAAATCTATTGTGAGGTAAACGAGACTCCAATCTACAGGTAAAGTATGCAATGATTAAAAGATAGGGTTTCATGTGGTGTAATAAATCAAACCTTAGTTCATAGAACATAAAGAGCAAACTTGGTTTGTCATGCAGTCAGAAACTGTTGGATCAAGTATATTGGAAGGTACATCAGACATACTTGCAACCATCTCGTGTCGTGAGGGTAAACCAAAGCCTTATAGTTCATAGAGGAACCATGTCACACTGTGTTTGGTTCTACAATTTAAATGTGGTTTTCCATATTTTCAACGTAGTTTTCATAAACTAATAATTATATGGCCCCTTTATTCCTCCCTTTTTAATTAGTTTTGAAACATGCTAAGAATTAATGGGCCGAAAAAGTACCTTGTGGACTAAGAATTATGCAGAAATTATTTGATCTTCATAGAACTTATAGCCATCATATCGATAATAGTTAAAGAAGTAACATGAGAATGTGTGTGTAGATGGACAAGGCACATGTACTAAGAGAAGCAATCAATTACGTGAAGCAGCTGCAAGAACGTGTAGAAGTGCTAGAAGAAGATATCCAGAAGAACGGTGCGGAATCAGCCATCACCATAACAAGATCTCATCTCTGCATTGATGACACAAACAATGAATGCTATGGCTCCAACGAAGCAGTTCCTCCTGAAGTTGAAGCCAGAGTCCTAGGGAAGCAAGTGTTGATCAAAATTCATTGTGGCAAACAAAAGGGAATTCTGCTTAAAATAATGTCCCAACTTGAGCGTCTTCATCTCTACATATCCACTAGCAATGTCTTGCCACTTGGAAATACCATTGACATCACCATCATTGCTCAGGTAATTAAATAGCAACATATGATTCTGCTATCACCATCATTGTTCACACTTGTGTATTTTGATTCTGCTATGTTTTTAGCGCAGATGGGTGATAAATACAACATGGTAGTGAAGGATCTAGTGAAAGAACTGAGACGAGTTGCTATGATGAAGTCATGTGTGTCACAATGATGCGAGCTAGTGTGTTGACGAGTCCACTCATTTTAGTTTAAGGGCTTGAGAATCACAACTTATGAAGCCGTTTTACTTTAATACAATGGCTTGTTTTGTTTTATGTTGAGTCAATAAAATGCGATACTTATGTTTGGTTTCTGTTAAGTATTATATATCTCACGCCTGCTTTATTATGGTATGTTAGTCTTGGACGATCCAAGATCACCAATACCAGGATACACATTCGATCTATGATTTATAACAATAATAAAAGTAAAGGTGTTAACAAATTATTTCTCAAGTACGTTTTTTCTTCTTCTACTTTATCCTTTAAAAAGATACATAAATGAACTTGAGTGCTCAGGACAAAACATCATGAAATTAATCACACCAAAAATAAGAATTAAAAAGACTATTAGTTTGTCTTACATTTAAGGTTTGTTTTTGTTTGATGATGTTATTACTTTAAAAATGAATATTTTTTAGTCGAGTTATTTAATGAGGTTGGGTGTTTTGTCTTGGATAATAAGGAGTAATGGAGGTCCATTGTCAATGACATTTTATGAACAAGTGAATAAAACTATAATCAATAAGTAAGAGGAAGTGAGTTGGAGTGAGTCTATGAACCGGATCTCATTAACAAATTAATCATTGTATTAGGGTTTCAATTTCATCATCATGCATGCGTTGCTAATCATGTTTGCGGTTACATAGATCAGCAATGAGATGGATGATGGCTACCAAGTAGAACCTTTGAGAATATCTGACAATTCAGCTGATGCCTTTTATGTAAAAGCAGATAGTCCTAAGCAGTTACCTTTTGAGTTTAGAGTACTTGAGATGCGTATCGAATCTGCTTGCAGGTGCCTTTAATCTGAGGTCTGTATTTGTTCATTTATTTGTAGAACTGCATTTACTTTGAGGTTGCATTTTTTCTATAGTGATGAATCGAATGCAGAAAAGTATGACAAATTCCCAAGCCCGAAGCCTGACCTTGAGGAATTAGAGATGCTTCTAGAAGCATAATTTTGCGCAGACAAATGGAATCTTGCAAAGATTGTGCAGTGTAAGTATCCGTTGAGTTCTTTTATCAAACAATGCATAGTGATGGCATTTGAAAACTAAATTTCTTCTCTGAAATACTGAGTGATGAATGTGTTTGTGATTTGATGAAGTTGAGTGAGTAAGTGGATGACACGGAGGATTACATCAACATAATGTTGGAGGATAAGCAAAATGAGCTTCTGCCGGCAACAATAATATTCGAGACCCTAAACATGACAGTTAATGCTGGCATTGTGGTGGTGTGGTTGTTCGGCATGAATATTCACATTGATCTCTTCGATGGTCAACATCGTCAATTTTGGATAACAACTTGGGGTATTTTGGGAGGATGTGTAATTCTATTCTTTGTATGTTTGTGGGTGGGATGAAAAAAATATTTTCTTTCTCAATAGGGCGTAGTTACCCGTAATCACTTTACTGATTTATGAATAAAGCGATAGTGAGAGATTTGAGTATACTCTTTGCTATATTGTAAGTTTATAGAATTGCTATAATAAAAGGAGGGGAAATCACTTGTTGTAAGCTATCTTCATGTTTGCTTCGGTAATTTGAGAGGAAAAGATTTGAGAAAAGAAAAACTATGATAACAATTGACACCGTAGTACTTGTGTAGTTAAAACTTTTACCTTTTTCTGCCAATTGAGATAGATAAATAAGATAATTTAATTTATTTCAAGATGATGTTTATAAGCGGAGCTTATTATTTTATCTGATATTTAGAGTTACTTCAGACATTTCCAAAATATACATTACGTAAGACGTGCATTTGATTTTCGGGTCCAAGACTCGAGAATAAATTGTATTCTTACAAATAGTTTAAGATTTTACTCTATTTTTTGGTCGAAGTACAACATTCGTTTAAATAAGATTTGCCCATAGAATTTACTGTTTTCGCTGGATACTTGCTTCTTTTCGGATATCATCCATCTTAAGAATTTGTACCGATAGTTGGATGGCAAGCTATCATTTTAATAGTTGTAAATCTCAATATTTACAAGTCCAAACAGATACATACACGTGTTTCAAACGGAAAAAGAAAATGGAGTGAAGACATGTTAACTGAGGATCGACGCACAAGTGTAGTTTCTATAATTTTGTAAAGTATAAACAATAGGTCAGTGGGAACAATGAAATAACTCATTCTCCTGTTATGCATGCGTGTATTATCTTTCCAGCTGAGAAGCACTAATTGAGGATGATTCTTCTGATTTTTGAACGACAGTCCCTTCTTTAATCTCATCATCTGAAACGGGTAGCTCTCCTACCACCTCCCCCCCCTCAAGACAAACCATGAGATCTCCAAGCTGCACAGATTATGGATGGATGTATCAAACATTAGTTCCATCAGTTTAATGCACACTACAATTCATTAAGAAAAATGAGAAATTAGGAAAACGGTATCCTTTACCTGCTTTTCCAGGTCCGCTACTCTATCCTCCATCAGTCTCGTAGTTTTTCTCTCCCTGGAAAATAGTATTTCACACGTCAGTTTACAAACCATTGGACCAAGTTTGCAATTACCCGAGTTCAACAAATTGAAATCCATAGCAATTGCAATTACTAGAGGTAAAGAAATGGAAATCCATAGCGATTGCAATTACTTGAGTTCAACAAATGAAAATCCATAGCAATTACAAAACTGATAATACGAACATCACTTAAAATGCCAAACGCCCTTTAAAGCAGCAACTGCAGACCTTTGGTTTTATTGGACACAAGATACCTTCATACCACACTCCAAAGAAAACACCATCATGAATAAGAAATAAAGGGTAAAGACATACCTTTCTTCAATCTCAAGTATCTTTGCTTTCCAAATGTCCTCATTTTTCACAAGATTCTCATTAAGCTACAGATACAAAGATAATACGAAACATTTACCAATAAACAGCAGATAATATTAATGGAACCACAGAGAATCTTTTGGCACGATTATAACTTATATGGCATAATACTACGAATTCTGCAAAAGAGCATTTCTAAGATTGGATTACAACTTACATCGTCCAAAAATTTCTTCTCTTTCTTACATCTGTCAATCTTGGACTGAATCTTCTGCTGTTTAAGACTGATAGCCTTCTGAACAGCTTTGGAAATTTTTCTTTCAGATTCTTCTTTTACTTCTTGTAATAAGGATTCGAAATACTAGATTTAATTTAGTTTAACACGGAAAAAGATTAATCAATACAAGTTTAGAGATATTAGCAGATTCACAGCAAATGACAAATGGAGTCCACTTACTATTTTTTGGTTTTCAAGTTGAGTAGCAAGCAATTCATTGTACTCATTGACAATCTGTAAAAGAAAAGGTATTTATTTAATATATGAAAAATTAAAACTGCTTGTAAGAGTACATAAATCTAATAGTCTTAAAACATTACAGCTTCAACTTTACTATTAAGCATAGCCTCACTCATGGCATTATCTTCACAGCTGCAACTTCCGCATCCATTGTCTGCGTGTGCACATTGAGTGTTCAGCTCAACCAATTTCCCATCAGTTTTGGACTGAATAAGTCTATGAACGTAGTTGTCTCCCACATAATCCCACACACGTTTGGTTTCCACTTCTAGGGAGTAGCAATGCTGTGTCTCTTTCCAGTGTATTATAGCATGCCCTCCCTTGTATCTGAAACAAAAGATTTTCTAGGAATTTCAGAAGATCTGTATGTTTGTATTCAAATACAAATTAAAAAGAAAGAATTATTAGAAAATAAGGGTCAGTGGAGAAAAATGTCAGTCTCACCTTCCGCAGCCAACATACCCACATATAACACATATCCACAGGTTCTCAGTGGTTTGACAAACAAAACATATCGATTTTTCAGCTTGCTGCTGGCAATAGCGGCATACCTGAAATAAAAAGTGGGAGCCTAATAAACACCCAACTAACTAATAGGCTGATAAAAAAATGAACAGTTAAGAAATTATTATTATTATTATAAATTATAAAGCAGACAATTCATTTGAATTGTTTGAACTTGCATAGAAAGACTGAATGAAACCACTTACTGGACAAGACGAATCTGCCCATTTTGAAATACAAGAACAATGGAAAGAATGGTTGCATATAGTTGTAAGAATTCCACTGGTGTCCTGATCTAACCGTTCTGCAAGAAATCATCAATAACTAGAACACTTAGTCCAAGCATCGGTGACGAGTAATATGTAAATGAAAGGGAAGGGAAACATGAAGAAAAATTGAGTAGCAGTAGACAAGGCAAGGCAAGGCAAGGAAAAAGGGATGTACAATGTACCAAGACAAACAGGACAAGTAGGCTGTTCAGTTGAGCTAGCATTTGAGGGTTGTGCATGTTCAATGGAACCAGTGTACTGCACGTCTAACGTGAAAAGAACTCGGCAAACCTCAACCTATGATTAATAAATACATAGCAAGGGAAATTCAATTCATTCATAAAAGGAGTAAAATGTTGAAAAGAATGGATGATAATTAAAGAAAGAAATAAAGGAACCTCGAGCGACGAGAATCGGCGGCCATTGTAGTGCTTGTAGAAGCTGTCGGTGGAGTCTTGGCAGTCAAAGCGAATCAAGACACTGTACTGATCCTCCATGCCATCCATTCTGGGAAAGAAGAAAAGAAGACGTGATCATGCGATGATTGGTGTGATGTGATTGAGCATAGCATGGTTGCATACCTAACAATACGCATCTCTAGCATGTGCTGAATGAAGGAACCAGAGAACTGACAGAAATCCGCATAGGTCATGTGATTGGGGACGCCAACGACGCAAACTAGAGGTTTGCGTCCAACCTAACAAGAAATGGAAATGGATTGGTTGATTGATAATGTGAAGAGAGATGGAACAGAAGAGGAATAAAAGGATACCGGAAGAGTAGCCGGAACGTCGTCGGGGAAGAGATGCATGAGGCCACGGGTCTCCTCGATTCTAGGGTTTCCAGAAGAGAAATTGAAGAGAGAGGTGGAGAAGGAAGACGAGGAGGATTCGGTGGGATCCTCGTCGGAGGAGGGTGCTGCAATCGCTGCGCTTGAAGTTGAACTCCACATCGCTTTACAGCACCGGCACCGGCACCGGCATATACCTACCTACACACAATACTCACTTGCAAACTAAACTTACCTTCCTATGCAAGGATTAAAATTCTGTTAACGAAGCTGAAATAATAATATTTTTAATTCATTTTATGAATTATTTTGAAGATTTTATTTTTTTAAAAATATTCTTGTTAAACGACATTTGAATCTGTGAGGTGTCATTTTTTATATTTGAAATAAAATTCGAAGAGAATATTTTTTTCTATAATTAAATTAAAATTATTATTTAAATACTTTATTACATATATTTAGCATCTCAACATGAGTACGTTAAGTTAATTATATTAACTTTTATTTTCTTTATCTGTGGAGTAATAAACGGGACAACATATGTGAGTGATATCAAAATCTTATAAATTTTAAATTTTATAATCTCTATATATAATTTTAATAAGCAATTACAATCAAAATATTGTAAAAGTGTTTTAAAATATTATATTTTAAATGTATACAATGAATACAATAAATATTTGTTAAAAATGCACAAGACGTATTAAAAATAAAAAGAACAAAAACAAAAGTTATTTTTGTATGACTTTTTCAATTCAAAGGAAAAAAACAAAAATCATACGTCCATGTATGATTTTTTCAATAAAAAATAAGATAGGATATTTTTCAGTAAAATATGTATATATATATATATAGAAATTATGCATAGGACGACTTCTTCGAAGTTAGTTAGAAATAAAAACAAATTTATTATTGTAAATTGTACAACCCTTAAAATGGTCAATTGAAGATAAAATGGCAAGCTCTTAAAAAAGATACAGATCCTCAGTTTCAAAAGCTTTATCACCACAGACTGGAGGCAAACGAATGAACGTGGATCCACAAATGGTTGCAAAGGGTATTCACTTCAGATGAAATGTAACATTTAATTACTCAGTGGTGTTGCAAATTTTGGTATACGTGCCCATTTCAAACGTTATAAGTGAAAATAGCTTTCCAAATTAGAGGATGGATGAAAATTTAAATCTGCATTAAATTATGCAAAATAATCCCGGGTACAAGAAAACAACCTTGACACTTTCGAAAGTACAATCATACAGAGGCTGGTTGGAAACCGAAATACATGCATAATGCAGAAGGAAGCCTCAACTCTCCCAACTAGGGAGACTTTTCCAGCTTTGGTAGTGACCTCCAAGATACATCAGATGCCAAGATTGTACGCCAATTTCGTCTCAACTAGAATCACACTGTGGCACCAGCAGGAACGTTAGATTCCACTGACTTCATTATCTCTTCACCTAGCTGTTTGCACCCTACCAGCTTCTGCATCAACACAAAATCCAAACATCAACCTAATTTAGCAAAATATTTCTCTAGCCTCCAATGCTAATTAATCAACCGCAAAATAATCTGATGTGTGATTAAAACGGGACCGAAGTTTTTTCAACATTCATGTTATGTTGATGAAAGAGTTGCTTACTGTTCCAGTAGAATATATGTCGCCAGTCCGAAATCCCTTGTTCAAAGTTTCCAGCACTGCATTTTCTATTCTTTGAGCTGCCTTTTCCTCTTCTAGGCCATATCTCAAAAGCATAGCAGCACTAAGAACAGTAGCAAATGGATTTGCTTTGTCCTGTATACAAATAATTATGCTGTTGTTAAGTATGTCGTTTGAAGCAAATGAAAAAAAAAAATGTAACTACAAGAAACCAACCTGTCCAGCAATATCAGGTGCTGAACCATGTATGGGTTCAAAAAGTCCAGGTCCCTGATACAATAAATATCCAATATTCAAAAGGGAAATGATAATGTTATTTGCCTCATAACATAGCACAAAGCATTGCTATATATATAAACTTGAGAAACGTGCTTGAGATCTAAATTATAATTATGGATTTTTTTTTTTCATACCGAAGCCCCAAGGCTAGCAGAAGGAAGCATCCCAATACTTCCAGTGATCATTGAAGCCTCATCTGATAATATATCGCCAAAAATATTGTTTGTCACAATGGTGTCAAACTGCAAAAATTCAGGGTTAGATATTGCAGCACTTGTTCTTTTTATCATCAAACAAATTTATCGTTTGTGAGTATAAATTTGCCTAGCCATAAATAAAGTGAAAGACGAATTACAGTAATTTATTCCATAAGCAAACCTGTTTTGGATTGCGAATTAGTTGCATTGAGGCATTATCAACATACATGTGAGAGAGTTCAACATCAGGATATTCTTGTGCTATTGCCGACACTCTCTTCCTCCATAACATTGAAGCCTGGAGAATTCAAATATAGTTAGTATGCGGGAACTGGACCTAAACCTGTCACTATTATCTTCATGTTCATTTCCCAAGATACCAAAAATGCACAAATTTTAATTATTCAGTGAACGTGGAAATTCCATATACTTCAAAAACATCCATAGTTTCCATTGTTTAATTCTTGATTTCCTTGTGCAGGTACCTTGGGACCGAGTAAAACCTATCACTGCATATCTCAACCTAATCAACAACAATATTTCTGAGGAATAAGCAAGACACATACAAATATATCAGTGCTTCTAACTATTCACAAATATAGATCAATAGAAAGAGTGCAGCCATGTTTTAAACACAAGTTGTCTCCAAAGTTATCTGTAACACCTAATCCAAAATGAATCTTAAAAAAGACAACAACTAAGGATTTTATCTTGCAGCATGATTGAATTTTTCAATTTCACGTTTAAGCAATTTGAGGCATTCAACAAAATTATAAAGTTAAAGAATGTAAGTGTATATTATCACTAACATTCTCATTATACCAAACAACGCCATATTCAATTGGAAGGCATCTGCCATGAACTCTCTTTTCTGTCATATCATACTACGGCAAAAGCTTCACAGTATTCCTGAGTAAGTTTCATGGCATAATCCAGTAATACAAACCTCTAGTACATTAGCTTTGTCAACAGAGCAAAGTTTCCCACGACGCTTCTGAGCAGTCTTAAATGCAACATGAGCTATGCGATCAATCTGGTACAGAAATTATTATTGATCAGAGAATCATAGATCCAGACGTAATACATAAATTAGTTAAAGAAACAGATCCGGAAGAAAACTAGAAGTCCCCTCAGCGGGAAAGAAAAAAGTGAAATTCACTTCTGCATGTAAAAGTCACTTGAGATGTAAAAGTCCCTTATCCCTCCTCCTAGACTAGAAATGTGTTAAAGAAAAAGTTTTAATTGAATTGACAGAACAAAGGAAAGAGACCCCTCCCCCAAAGTTTTCCTTCCACAGAGAATGTCTTATTCGATAATGTGCAAAGCTCAATTCTCAAAGGATACAAGACTGAATGAATCCCCTTCCTCTACATTCCCCTATTTGCTTACCCCGTCCCTTAACTAACTAACTAGTATCCTAATTGTCTCAGCTAACTTCCCCTTCATCTTCCCTAGCTCCTAACACGATGTTTACATGTTTTAACTATAGATCTTGAGGAAACTCCAGCTCCAGCTACTAATATCTTTAGTCAAATTAGAGATAATTTTCAATATTCTTGGAATGATTGCACAAGAAACTCCACTCAAAATCTTCACCCAAATTCTCTTTAACAGAAATATCCAACCAAAGTCAGTAACCCTTATTAATCTGTTGTAATACATATATTCTTATAGCTCAACGGTAAGCATGCATTATATATCTATAGAATCATTTTATAATAGTACGATACCTCATGTTCAGCATAAATCTCAGTATTAAAACCAATCTGTTCACCATTTTCATTGGTGTCAAAGCCCCTGGGTTTTCCAAAGTAGATACCTAAATAACAGAGCAGCAACAAGATTAGCCCAGCGAATTAGGTGCACATATCCACATTTAAAGAAAATGGATGAAGATTTCACACTCCAAATTTTAAATATTTTAGAATCATATCACCACAGACCTCCAGTGAGTTCCCTTACAACCATGAGATCGACCCCTTCAGCAATCGCTCTCTTCAAAGTTGAAGCATCCACTAACTACAGAAGAATTAACACAAAGTAAAACCACACTAGAGATGGCTTGAAAACTATTAGGAAACAGCAAGAAAACGGGAAAAAAAAAAAAAGCAAGTTCTACCTGGGGAAATACAGACGCCGGTCTGAGATTTGCAAATACTTTAAGCTCTTTACGAAGCCCAAGCAAGGCAGTCTCTGGCTTAAGATGTTTTTCGTTGCTATCC
>Ga0209700_100770_pt1 | contig 64026 bp, 30 predicted proteins | sample SiratroredBW_FD_187528 | JGI IMG/M metagenome (GOLD analysis project Ga0209700, IMG submission 187528) | Root nodule microbial communities of legume samples collected from California, USA - Siratro red BW (SPAdes) (version 2) | ecosystem: Host-associated > Plants > Roots > Nodule | place: USA...
AAAAAAAAAAAAAAAAAAAAAAAAAAAAAAAAAAAAAAAAAAAAAAAAAAAAAAAAAAAAAAAAAAAAAAAAAAAACATGCAAAAAGATAAACAAAAGCTTAAACTTTTCACACTAATATGAGACGACTTGCAAAGGAATTTCTATAGTTGATATATAAAAATTTCATTAATATTTACGTTTTTTATTATAATAAAATAAATAATTAAAATAATAAAGAAATAAAATTAAAATTAACATAAAAAACTCTTTCAAATTAATTAAACCATTTTCAAACTTTTCATTTATTTATCTCCACTTTATTTCTTTCTAAATAAATATACCTTTTATTTTATTTCTCTTCCTTTCTTTTTCTTACTCTTTCCCATCCAAACAAAACATGTACAGAAGAAGAAATGGTCTCATAAACACTTTGAAGAAAAAACTTCGTAAAATTAGTTTATTTATAAGTTAAAAACAATTTAGGCATAATACAATTTTAAAATATATAAAAATTATAAATTAATTTATTTCAATTTATATTTTTTTCTTTTTTCTTTTCTAAAACTATATATAAAAAGATTATCCTAGCCAAGATAACACACCTTCAAAAAAAATATATAAAACTAGAGCTATTTTATTACAATTTCATAATAAACATACATACCTTTTTATTTTTGCATTGACATGCGATTTAGTTGTATTTTTTTTATCATTTGAATTGTAATTATGAAAACACTTTAAATCCGTTGTCATATTTTTCTTTACCCAATCTATCATCATATTTATTACACGTAGATATGTTATAATTAATTGAAACTTCATTTAACAAAAAATTATAAATGCAACACATAAAAAAGTCATCAGGGAAGAAATTTTTTTTTACTTAATTATCAAATTTTAATTTGAAACCAGATGAGACGTGACATTATTCAATATATATTTATGCACTTTTGGTCTATTGGATATTTGCAGCCATATTGATCATTGAGCAGTACATAATTATTTAAAATAAAAATTCTAAGAAGGAAATCAATCATACTGATTATTTAGTAATGTCTAATTATCATATTGATTATTGAGTAATGTCTAATTAACCTTTTTGAACTGTGATATCTTCTCCAACAATTTGGCCTAAAAAAAAAAAAGACATCAACAAAAGGCTTTGTCATTCTTTTATTTCCATTATTTCAAACAAAAACACTATGCATCATAAAAGCAAGAAAACATGAAAGCCACAATTTTCTTCCATTAGCTGGTGACCAAGGTGGATTCAAACTTCAAAGGTATTAACAATATTTTTGACTCTTGGTTGTCCAGTTTGACTGGACAAAAGCAAAAGAGTGTTTTGGTTTGACTGGATTGATAAAGAAGATGCCTGGTGTGGGGACCCTGCTCACCATTATTCTATAATATCAGTTCCTATTCCACTTTCTTTCTCTAGATTATATATTTTTTTGGCCACACTCTCTGTGCCTGTTCCTTTCTGTTTTTGCCATCAAATATTTGTACTTTTCTGCTTTCCCTTTCTCCACTGTCCTTTCAACAGTATTCCCAAGAATTGCAGACCTACACAAACTTCCCCTCCCCCCACTACTCTTTTGTGCTGCCAATGTGGAATTAATGTGAGTCTTCAACTATGCAACTTTCTTTTCCCCCATTATCCATCACTCGATGCAATATTGTTTGGTCACTTCACACTTCTCATTTATATTTCAGACTCCACTTCCAGGCTTCTTGCATCTAACTCTTTCTCCTTCTTCTTCTCTCTCTCAAGGCTTTTTGAAGCTAAAAGAGGAAATAAAAAAAGGTTTGCACTTTCTGACACCATCTTTGTGCCTGCTTTAGAATGCATGTCTTCCAGTCTAAAGCCTCACATGAGACATCATATTTGAGAATCCACTTTGATTTTTTTGTCTCTTTGAAGTTCCACTGGAGACATAAATTCTAGCAACTACTTTCTTCTTTGTTCTTCGGAATCTTCACTTTCTTTCCATGAACGAATCTCATAGCACCATTCCTCCCCTATTCAGATGCCCCATAAGTTTAGACTTGTTGGAAGATCCTGTGACCTTGTGCACAGGCCAAACCTATGACAGATCCAACATAGAAAAATGGCTTGCTGCTGGTAACCTCACATGTCCAGTCACAATGCAAAAGCTTCATGATCCAACCATTGTTCCCAACCACACTCTTCGCCACTTGATCGATCAGTGGCTTCAACTGGGTCTCCTATTCGACCCTGCCGACCCAGAAGCTTCAACTATTGACTCCTTAGCTTCTCTCAAGCGCAACCTTGAATCCCATGAAAGCAGCTTGGAAAACAAGCTCCAAGCACTCAGGAAAATTAGTCTCTTATCTGATGAGTATTGCTCCTTTAACAAATCATGCTTTCTCCAATTGAACTTCTTACCGCTGCTTTTGGAACTAGTTTTTGGAACTCAAGTATCAATAAATCACATGAACTTCATAGAGCTAGCACTTTGCTGCATTCAGAAATTGCTGCCACTTGGTAGTTTGGAGCCTCTAAATATGATCAAAGATGGGTCTAAATTAGCCATGTTTGTGTTACTAATTGAAAAGGGTACTAACTCGGTTAAGACTAGCTTGTGCCGTGTTATAGAGTCAGCATCATCGTCATCTGAGACAGAAGAATTGTGCTATATTCTTGGAAACTCTCCCAAACTAGTGCAGGAGATTGTTGAAGTTGTTAACCAAAATTACGAAGTATCTGGGGATGCAATTAAGGCCATGTCAGCACTATGTTCATTGCAATCCAACAGAGAGAGTTTGGTGAGAGGAGGAGCAATAGATGGTATCATGAGATACATCTCATCAGAAAGAAGAAACATGGCCCCACTGGCAGTGAGAACAGTTGAGAAACTTATGGGGCTGGAAAGTGGTAGAGTGGCATTGGTGAATCACCCTAAGGGTGTTCGGAGTTTGGTTAATATGGTTTTCAAGGTATCTGATCAAGAATGCAGTGAGAGTGCTGTTGAGGTGCTTTTAGTTGTTTGTGGTGAATTTGAGCGTGCAAGAGAGGCAGCCATTGAAAGTGGAGTTTTGACTCGCTTGTTATTGCTCCTGCAGAGTCAGAGTAGTAACACAACAAAATCAAAGGCAAGAATGCTACTCAAATTGCTAAGATCAGAGCCAAAGCAGGGTTAGATTGTCAATAATAACATTAATAATACATGTACTTTGTGATAAATGATCATAATGTTCATGAAGACTAAAAGGTGCACATGTGTAAGTGTTTCATACATGAATTTGTGGGTCTCATTGTTCCTGTGGTTGTAATCTTTTTGAATAAAATGGAATAGCTGAATCCCATTGTTAAGAGTCTAAAAGTCAGTTTTGTCCTCATTGTTGCCCACTCACCCACTCAAAACACAAGCATAAATTAAATACCAGTCAATCTTTTAATCTACTGCCTCCACCATCATTAATGAGTATAAAAAAAACCACACTTTCTTTCTTAAATAATAACTCTATCAAAAAAATAAAAATAAAATTACATTATTTTTTTTAATATTTAACTATCCATATTACACATCACTGTAAGTTTTGATATCTATATTTCAAAACTCTTTCATAATCTGTGATCACAAGAAACAATATTATTAAAGAAAAATATGGAACCACACTAAATTTGTACAAAAGAAAACAAATTTCCTATAAATAAAACAAAAAAATTTGAAACCCATTACGAAAAAATTTCATCTTAATACAATCAAATAAAGTAGAATGATTTTATTGAATCCGTTCTAACATGACATGCTAGATGTAAATTATATCTTTCGAAGTATAATATATTTTATCAACAAATCTTAATATATTATGGAAACCAATTAATTCTTGACTCTACTCATACTCACATTACTTACTTCAAAGTATAAACATATAACTATCTAATATATTTCAATTTATCTTGATAGAAGTCAAAAATATCAAACAATTCTGACTGATTTTGGCTTGAGCGATAATTTGGTCATTTGAGCAAAAATTGACACAAATTAATTTTCTTTCCACTGGACTATTTTACTTGAGAGAAAATTCCACTTTTGCTTGAACTAAATTTCTTTTGAAACATTTTTTGCTTGAGCAAAAAATTTTTCACTTGAACAAAAATTACATCATTTTAAGTAATATAAATATTACCACACTTTTGTTTGAGTGAAATTTGTCCCGCTTTGATATATCTCAAAACTGTCATACTTTCAATTAAGTGAAAAAGACTTCCTTTTATTGAAAATAGGTATTAGACAAAACATTTTCATAGAAGAAACTTTCATTTTTAGCCCCAATGAACAAATCTTCCACTTATCCCATGATCAATAAACAACTAAACAATGAGTTAAACATCTATAACAAAATAAAAAAATAAACATGACACATTATAAATTTAAAAGAACATATAAATAATAATATTATATATTATAATATACAATGAACATTTTTTTCTCATTATACAACTCATACGATAATGTCGGATATTCTCTAAATTATAAGATTTTAATAATTTGATATTAATAATATAAATTTGTATTGATATATAATAAATTTATATTGATATCTCACAACATTGTAAAAATTAGCTTTCTATTCCAATTAATATATCAAAGTAGAAATTACTCACCTTTTATGTTGATAAGTTTTACACCTTGAAATTGATTTAAAATGAAGTTATGCATAAATCTATATAAGAAATGTTAACAATACACTGTTTTTAATGCTTTTTTTTTTTTACAAATTGTTAAACTTTACTAAAATTATAAAAAATGTAAGAGATATTCGCTAAGTAACAATTAGATAAAAAAAAATGTAATTTCTTATAAATTTGGATCAATAGTAAAAGATATGATCACAATATCGTGTTAAAAATTATAAATTAAAAAATACATTATTTAAAAGCGTACTCTTATACGAGTCAGATAATTTCTTCCTTTTTGTTTTTCCTTAAGTGGTAACACTAATTTGCATTTACACGGGAATACTTTCGTATCTTAAGAGCTGCTTAACCTCTAACGGAACAAAAATCAAGATAAAGTAGTCCACACCACACGTGCCCTTAAATTGAGAGGGGAAATAAATTACTGAAACCACGTAAAATTGCAAGCATGATCCTTGCACCACTATCAATTGAATTATCATTGCAAAAAAGGAAAAAAGGAAACATAGTAACTGTGGACCATTCAAATTAATTAATTATATATATATATATATATAGTACAGATACCCCATTAGTACAAATTACTTTTAACAATAAAGAAGCTCCTTTTTGGCTATAATATTCTTAAAAAGCTTTATTAAACCGAGTATAATATAAAAAATCATCTGAAGCTTTAACAATGAACCCACATGAATACTTTGCGGAGCCTTTTTCCATCTCTTTGACAGTAGAACGAAGAACCACCTTAATCAGTCACATAACCAATTACGTCATGTAGTGTGATAACATGTTGTTGCCTAATCATTTTTATTGTTTCTTATTTAACGAGTATTGCATTCAAATCATGAAAATAATAATAATAACTCAGTTGGTTTGTTTAATACTGAATTCCATTTCTTTAAACAAGGTCTCACATTCAAGTATCGATAATAAAAAAATTGTAATTAAGAATGAGATCATACATAGATTCTCTTCAATGTAGATTAATGTCATTCCCACTACATATATGTGATTGTCTGTTTTCCCCTCACATTTTAGGGATTGGACTTCTATCCTAAACTTCATTGAGAAGGCCATCAAACAATTCTGGGAGGAAAACATAGCTTCTGCTAAACCAAATCACTGCATCATATTGATATAGTACAATGAATTACTAGTTTTTATGCTTCTATTATCTCAGATATTTTTGCTGTACAACCCTCCAATCAATCAGCTTACATGGTAGAAGATCAATAAGAGATAGCAAAGGTCAACATCATTTCAGAAGTATCAGGTAAAGCTTGTAATTTTCATCATCATAGTTTCCTTTGCTGAGTCTGATAATTTTTAACCATTTACTTGTCTCTGAGAGCACAACTGTTATTTGATGCATTATAACAGTAGTTCACTGAAAGGAGATAACCCTTTTGATGTTGAAATTCCGGCCACAGAAAGTTTCTATATGAGGTACCTTTTGATGACCCGAGTTCTTCACATGGAAGAAAATTTCATAAAGAGTTTGGTTTTGGTTTAGAACTCAGTGAATGTATGTGTGAAGAGAGAAAGGAGAAGAAGAAAAAAAAAAAAAAAAAAAAAAAAAAAAAAACTCTGGTGTTTTTGGAGGGAAAAGAATAAACTTTTATTGCTGTTGACACCACTACTTCTTAAGAAACTCACCCCTGAACCGTAGTTTTTCCCAAAGCCCAAGATCTCTTTCAGCCCAAACCAGCCGAAAAGGTAATTTCATATAATCACCACCCATACTTCTATTCTCACCGCTCATCAACTTAAACAATTCATCCCACTATACTTCATTCCAAACCAAAACCACATATATATAATTTAATAAATAATAATATTAAATTAAGTCTAGATTTTCCGGTCCTATTTGGGTGTAACTCATCAAGTTTATCAAATAAAATGGCTGATTTTTTTTTTCTAAATATATATTTTAAAAACTCAATGTAACGTTAATTATGAATTGTTGAAATGAAGTCATAATGTATATTTATTGCTTGAGTTGTGTCCTTAGAAAATAAATAAAACAAGACTGAATGTAATTTGTAAATTCTATTATAAACTAGTGCTTATCTCAGTTGGGATTGAATATAATTTATTAACATATATATATTTTAAAAACTCGATGACGTTATTTGTGAATTGTTGAAATAAATTCATATAATTAATTTGTCAATTAAAATATATATATATATATATATATATATATATATATATATATATTAAATTTAATATGTGTCAATTTTTAAAATAACAAAAATTTATGTACTCTTAAATTCCATATAGAAATATGTATACTAATAAAAAAAGTTAAGCAAATACTAGTAACAAACATTAAACATTCATGAGTAGCATCATATTGTTTCCATCCGATGTGAACAAAATCCGTTTATTAAAAATAAAATCAAATGATAAAATAATTAATTTAAATAAAAAAATATTAAAAATATTTACATTTATAAATTAATAAAATCTTTCAATTAATAATATATTGGATGAGGAATGAACATATATTAACCTTTTAGGATTGACTTTAACGTGAGCATTGCGTGCTGTGATGTTCTTCTTGTAGCCGTGTCTTATTCAAACACGCAAGCATAATCAAAACTCAATCCATAGTCAAATCTATCAAACTCAGATGATGCAATAATCCTTTCTCACTAATCTACTTAATTTTCTTCCTTGCATGTGTGTTATATTTGTATTACACACATCACTTTCAAAATTAGACACACACACTGAAAACCAAGTTCCCAAGCACTACACCACACTAAATTTAGAACCCAACGTCTTCATTTTAATAGACATCTACCAAAGTCTGATATTTGTGAACCTTCTCTGTCATCTAATGGTTCGGAAATTCTGCACCAATTCCATAGCCATGTTTTCTTTTGCATGATAGCACCATGTAGAGATAACGATGGATCAAGGGTCACGGGGAGAATTAGTTCTGCTTATATTTATCCTTTACTTAGTATTGATCTTTTTTTCTTTTTTTCAGATACATATAAGTTACTGGATTCTCTATCATTCATTTTATTGTTTTGGTTTTAAATGTCTTTGTCAGTTTGTACAATATAAAATTTTATTATTTTGATTTTTATATTACCGAGACTAAAATGATAAACTAAATACATTGTATGAATTGTTTAGATCTCTTACTAAGATTATTTTAGCAAATTAATGTTTACTACTTTTGTAACATTTTTTAAATATTATGGCATTTATAAAAAACTTTTTATGAAAATAAATTATATATAACTTGTTTTTTCTAATAATTTTACAGTGATTAAGAATATTGTTGTTTAAAATTAATCTAATTTTCTCAAATTCACAAAATAAAAATTTAACCATTTTTTATATTACCTTAAACGGTGTCCAAATTTAACATGAATTTTCTTAAAATGATAACATTAAATAAGAATAAATTTATTAAAGTATATATATGTAAAGGGCATTTTCGCCTTTCAACACTCTTTGGACGTACAGGAATACTGGAGTGCAGAAAGCAATTGTCGTTTCTTACTCACACAGGCCAATGGTTTCAAGTAATGTGTTTAAGAAAAATAAAACCAAATTTTTTAAATAGTTTAATTAAAATTAAATATCTAAATATTTATAAGTTTATTTTTTAATAAATATGAAAAAAATAGTTTTAGTCTCTTTAAATGTGTAAATATTGATTTAACTATCTGCAATTAATTAGAGATATATACTGTTTTAATCCTCTATTAATAAAAAAACTAACATATTAAGAACTATTATTTGTTGAATAAAAAATTGTTGAAACTAATTATTATTTGGCTGTTTTAACTTATATTTGTATTAAAAATAAACATATTATTAAAGCTACACTATATTTGTGTCGCGTGTAAATTTAATATTCATACATAGCATTTCAAAGGAATGCGTCAAGAAACTATTTTTACATAATATTAGTATTATATTTATTTGATTTATTTAAATATTAATATTATGTATTTTTTTACGAATCACGTGATAACTTTCAAAAACAAAAAGTATGTGATTTTAAATACTTTTTATATATGAAAAGGTGTCTTTTATGTTAACTATCTGTGTATTGTTGTATATTAATATTTATTTATTTTACATTAAAAAGAAATTTGAGGGATAGACAAACTTAACTAATCAACTTTTTATTTGGATGAATATTTAATTACAACATACGAACATTCTAATCGAAATTATTGGGCGGCTTCGACCTTTTGCTTTTATGCCATCGTCTGCATTATGCAGAGTTAACAATGTTATATTGAATCATATTGGATTTGGTATTAGTATCAAACCTTTGAATTATTATTGAAGCATGCACTTTGAAATACTAAAGAAATTTAATGATCATAATCATTATCTAAGAATTCTAACATTTTAAATAATGTCTCATCCTTATCATTAGATGATAGCTTCTGAATTAGAAACAATGTCACAAATTTTGCGAATACCTTTCTGTGATGTATTGTAGGAAACAGTGAGAGGATTTATATCAGTGTTCATTTACATTTCAGAACCAAAATAGTTAAAATTGGAAAAATTAAACAAATAAACAAAGTTACATATTTGAAGTCATAAACTGATGAAGTCTTTATGTAGCTGGCACCACCAAAACGTATTAATATTGTGAGGTCTTAAGACAGTGTGATGAAGTGCTGCAGAGAACTGATCAAACTTGGAGGCCAGTGCTTTGTGTCTCTAACATATGAAAGGTCTGTAAAATGGGGATCAAGAAGAGTTGCAATGGCAAACTGGTTTTCAGCAAGCAAAGCAGCATGCTTATCTGCATATAAGGCTGCTGCAAGAGCTGCATGTATTTCTGTAGGGGGAAAAGATGTAGGATTAGAGAAAAGTGAGCGTTTTCCATTTGCAGCATGACCATGGGGTGCAAAAATTCTAAGAATATACCTGGATATCCTTTTAGAGATATTGAAACGTCCTCCATCTCTGCAATTGCTTCTTCTCTGTCACCAACTTCGTACAGGGCCAATGCTCTTCCTACCCTTGCATACTCTGAGAATGCCAAGTCTTTGTAGCTTTCAACAACCTGAAAATAGCAGGCAGGGATGTATGTTAAGAAACATGACACAGTTCAAGGAAGAAGAAAATAATTGAGAAGTATGAAATTGTATTATTTGCAATGCTTAGGGAGAAGTGTATACAAATGAGGGTATATATAGTAATAACCAACCTCTATCTCCACTAACTATATTTCTAACAATGTATATCAGATTACAGCACCAGTCATGATTAAACCATGGCATGTGAGAATAAACTTGTTGAAACTTAGAATGCGATTTGTGATGCCACGAAATACTTCACCTTGAGCCAACAAATATAAATTAGATGAATGAAGGTAGATGAATTGATAATACACAACTCCTTAAGCTTGGAATCTTAATCAGCTCTTGAACTAAAGAGCAATCTTGGGGTGTCATTAACTGGGCTTCTATGAACTTGATTGGAGTCCTTCACCCCAAGCCTGTGCAAAGCACACTTTTAGCAGGTTTAGTAGGTGATGGAAGAAGGTACGGCAAACCTCCCATTAACATAACAATACTGCATTTGTTTCAAACCGAACTCTTCTAATTTCCAATTCTTGGTATAAATTTCGCACGATACTCAATCTATTATGAGTACTTCCTAAAATTGAGATTGTATGGTACATCTGCCTTGCTTCCGATTCGATATCCTTTCTGTTTTTTTTTGTTTTTTTTTTTTCTTTCCACTATTAAAATTTGAATCTATCAGGAGTATAGTGGAACCTCATAATGCTTACATAATGCAAAGGTTATATTTCAAAAGCGTAGCATGGCCTAGAGTGGCAGATTAAATATTATATAACTATGAAGTTATGACCAATCCTTTACCTCTCTATATCTCCGTATAAATAAATATGGCTTGCATATTCAGTTTCCATATTGAACCTAGAATAATCCAATCACATAAATATTTGCGTTGCCTTCCATTTCCAGTGTGCATGTGAAACAAATCTCATCTATTATTTCAATCTTAAAATTTACAAATATGGAGTTGTCATTCAGATAATGTAATAAAGTGACCGATTTACATTTCATGTAAATGATGTTGTAAGTTGTAACTGAGACTACATCAATCATCCAATGAAAAATGTCATTGCTATGGTAAGTGATCAACATGATCATACACAGATAAACAATCAACAAAGTTGAAGAATAAGAGGATAATTTGAAATTCAAAAAATAGTATTTGTTATTGATATTAGCATTACTAGCTGCAAGACTTCACTGGGATAGCACATATCAATTTCTTTTCAGGCAATTATATTCACAAAAAGGTGGATTTCCCACAAAACACTGTTTTTACGTTGAAATAATTTATTTCTCAATTAAGGTTTTGATCAGCCAAGACAGATACAACTCAATCTTGCTGATAAAAAAAAAAGGAAAAAAGAAAAAAGATACAACTCAATCTTACAGTGAACTACACACTTTCAGGGGAATCTCAATAAATGTTATACTTTTCTCATAAAAAGAAGATAAATGATGAACATAAACAGTTCTATCATAGATTCACGATAGATCACCAAATTTTAGTGAGCAAGCTACACGGAAAGCCTGAGATCATCATCAGACTCATCACTACTCTGAAATTCAAGTAACAACCTAAATGAAGTAATCTAAATTAGTTATCAAGAAGTACAGACATTTTACTCATTAAAACCCTCTGTTAGTTCCTAGTTTTTTCAAAGAGTAAACAGTCCATGCACCGTGCTATCTAATCAGAGACCATAATGCATAATAAGTTCATTGATTTTTACTTTAAAAGTTGTAATACCACATTTTTTTTATTGTTTCTGATAATGTATAGAAATTAAATAGTTTTCAAACCGTTATTTGTTTTTATATTTCTTTAGTGTGCAAAAAACAATAATGAAAAAGTAAAAAGAAAATCAAAATAAATAACATTTTAAACGAATACAGATTAAATCTGAAGACTGGAAATGCAGAACCCTAACCCATGTAAATTAAGCAGTAGTTTGGAAATGAAAGAAGATATGATAGGTATGATAACCTGAGAAAAGTAACCAAGAGCAGCAGTAAAGTCGCCCTGAGCCTGCAATTCCCTCCCTTTCTCCAACAAATCCACTGCTTGAGACACTCTCTGTGAAACTAAAGCACTTGCTTCTCTTTCAGCAGCACTTAGAGGGTCATACATTGTGGCAGCATATGAAGAAGAAGACCCATGTTGAAATTTATCAACAATTGCACCGTTACCATCACCAAAGCTGGGAACAGGAAGGAGAAGGAAACTAGATAGGGGCAGAGAGAAGAGGAACAAACGCCTATTTGGAAGTTGAAGAACTCTGCTCTGAGAATTATAGATTTTGGTTTTGGGGTTCCGCAGAGGAAGATGGGAAATGGGTGCTCTGCTGCATGCACCCGCCATAGTTGTGTTGTGAGTTAGGAACCAAACTCTAATAATCTAAGGAATCTCCGAAACCGTAACTGAAGTGAATTAAGCGCATGAGATGAGATATTTTGGACTCCTTATCAAATCAAATATTCAATGGTTAACAAACGATTCAGTCTTGTATTTTACAAGTTGGTTCCATTTTATTTTAGATACATTTCAATTACTCTATAAATATAGTGCTTTCTTAACAGTTTATAAATATTTTTTTTTGCTACCTATAAATATCTAAATTCATTTTGATCCTAAATATTTATCGAGGGCTTTAAATCCAAGGCAAAGAATAATTATTGAGTGGTATAATATATGGAATTGAGATTTATTTGTAAGTATTTAAAAGAATATTAAGTTTTTGTTTTACAAATACTCATTATATTATTTGAATTGAATTGAAATTTTAAATGCAAATCAATCCTCCATTTATTATTAATAGGCACATCGTTCACATTGAACAAGGAATTATGTAACTTAAAATTACTAATTTAAAAGATTGTGACTTCCTTTACTAATTTAAAAGATTGTGACCTTCGAGTCTGAAAATTGAGTATTAATTAGTGACCAAAACTATGTAAAAACATATATTTGCCGTTCAATTATAAATTACTGTTTAAAATAATTTTCATAGCTTTTATTAGTATAAAACTGTTGATTTAACTAATAAAAGATATCTTTGATAATATAATTTTTAAGAGAACTGTTATAGGAGTAAATTAATGTGTTATTTATGCCAATTTGTTATTAGATAACAATAAAATAAGAGCTTTACAATATCAATTCCTGTATTATTTATTCATCTTTAGAGTTTAATATACATGCTGTCGTTGCCTAGACATTATATTGCTCAAGTCCACATGAACATTGTATTCAATTTTTAGTGGATTCCTTTATAAATACTATATCAGATTACATCTACGACCTTTTTTTTCTAATTTCTACTTTCCATGTCTATATATGATATAAAATATGACTCGGACATACAAAAAAATCCAAAAAGAAAATAAAACTGCAGACAACCAACCATCATCATTATGTTACATGATATTCAAGAAACAACAGGAACCTGAAAATTAAAGAAAAAAATGGCTTCCTATGATCCTAGACAACCAGCAAACTATGTTCAGATTCTTAAAATGGATGCAGCACCCTTCTCTTTGAGATCCTCATTCTTAAAATGCAGGTTTTTTAGTGAAATAGCTTCTTCAAATCAGCAACAACTACTTGTAGATGCATCAGATTGGGGTGGCCTGTCCTTAAAAATGTTCTTTCGTACACCCTTTGAGCCATGGGCTAAGAGGCTAGGTGTATCCAGAATCTGCACACACTCAAGGAAAAACAAAATAATAAAGCAATACCATGGTCATCATCAGCTATTGGTCATCACAATTCAAAAAATGCAATTCATTTCAATGTCTCTCCTAAAACCAAATTTTCTTTAGTTCTCCACCTGTGTCTATAATATCTATATATCGTCAGCCATTAAACTTGTCAAAAAACTACTTTTTTGTGTCTATATCTATATATCTAAATCAAACAATTTTGTGTTCAAATCACACAAACATAGAAACGGTAAGGAAAAAAATTACCGTAGACTTTTAAATAATAGTAAGTTTTTAAAAGCATAATGAATTTGTGCAGCACACCGATTACTGCTCAAATTTTCGGAAAGGGGTATGCGGCTCTTAGCATACCTTCAAAACAAGCTCTTCAAAGCATTGCTGAACGTTAACTCGAGTTTTAGCACTGCATTCAGTAAAAAGGCAACCATATTCCCTGGCGAAGTCTATTCCCTCTTTCTTTGTCACAACTCTATCACCCTCCTGAAAAACAAATATCACCAGTATGGATATCCAAGCCCTCTAATGGAACGCAAGCAATATATTCAGTAATATGATGCAGAAGACAGAACAAAAAAAAAGTAATATGTATATCCACTAATATACTTTATTTGATCGATAAAAGATCTCCCACAACCCCTAATTGATGACAAGGGAAAAAAAACTACCTTGAAGGGAGGAAACTTTTAATTAAAACTAGGGTACTAAACCCACCATAAAACACAATGACTCCCATAAACAGAAAACAGCAGCAAAGGATTTTGCCCCTTACCCTTGCAGAAAACCTTGAAAATGAAAAGAACAAAAACTGGTTCAAAGACATTTTATACATTAAACATAAATGTGTTAAAAGATATTTGATTTTATTTTCGGTGCAAAAATTTCCTCAATATTTGAATTGAATTGGAATCCAAGGTCTCAAGAAGGAAGAAAACTTATACTGGAATAGCACTGATTAGGAACAACTCACGCATGGAAACTCAACGCTACATAATGGGAGCATACGATTGTAAACCTCTTAAATAAAGATACCTTGTCGACTTTGTTTCCAACAAGCATCTTGATGCAATCTTGATTTGTTGAATAAAGGTCTATTTCCTTTGCCCATATCTCATGAAGATTTGTAAATGTATCTCGCCGGGTTACATCATAAACTGTATCAGTTAGAGGAACAGATTTAACAGCTAAACCAAAAGTCAAATTTCAACACTACATTAGCTTGGAAGGGGCACCTCCCGTCCAAAGACCATTAAACACATTACATCTAATCAGACATTCAGCCATTATGGTGGTGAATCCAACAAATTAGAGAATGAAAATTGAAGTTTGGTCATTGAATTATCACTAATGAACTAGATGACAGCAATTCACTAACAAACCAACCGATTCCAGGATTACTCACTAGTATTCATACCAGCGCTCAAAGCAAATCTTCACAGGCAACATGAAAGACGTTCAACTCTCCCAATAAAGCAATAAAATTTGGATTTGATTATAATAGATAAAAGATACAGTATGCTGAGGAATCAGGATCACTAGGTCACCACATGGGAAAAAACTTTAATGATGGATTAAATAAGTATGCAATTCCGTAACCTAGCATGGCAAAGTTTTGTCTTTAACTCCTCCCAGTAAAGAACTAACTACCTTAATGCATAAAACAGAACATACTAGATTACCCCGAGATTAAGGTAATATTCAGTTTTAAAAAAAAAAAATAGTTTACTGTGTCTTTAAAAAAAAGCCAAATCCAAATTTAAATAAATAAGTATTGTTTTAATATTTTATTTCAATGCATGTAAAAATGACAAAGAAGGTCACTATATTCGACGTTTAGACACTGAAAATCATAGTTGTTATTGTCCTTTTCACTGAAACAAATGGGAAAGATTTCAATTTACAGGAAATCACCGTAAGACAGTCCAGCGTAACAAGAATACGTGAACACTGAACAACATTCTATCCTTGACTACATTGTAGTCCAGGTTCCAATTCAAGGTAATTCATATTTTCACCAAGTCCAGTAAATGCACAATTGGGGAAGAGGGAAACTTGCCCATGATGATTCCTTGTGCCCCTCTGTAGTAAGAGCTTGTCAGCGTTCTGAATCTCTCCTGACCAGCTGCATTATATACATATATACACGTAAAAGAAAAACACAATTAGTCAAACATGGTCTTGGCCACAATAAAAAGGCAAACATCCTCCATGACTGCCACATCTACAATTCAGCAGCACCAATAAGCAATAGCTTCAACAAAATGAAACAATAATTAACAAATGACAGTATATGTGAATACCAGTGTCCCAAATTGCAAGCTTAAGCTTTTTACCCCCCATCGTCACATATTTAACTTTAAAATCAACACCTGCAGGAGGCAGCATCAATTGAAATAAGACGCAGAGGTGCAAATAAATGGCTATTGTAATATACAAGTCAAGGGAGAAATAAAAGGACCAATAGTGGGGGAAAGATCTTCGAAAGCATCAGTGGTGAAACTGATCAGAAGACTACTCTTGCCAACCCCAGAGTCTCCAATCATCAACAACTTGAACAAATAATCAAATTCTTGTGGCGCCGAACTCAAATCCATCGCACTCAACTGAATCGATCACACGCGTCAAAAACCCTTCATCATCGACAGAATAAGAATGTAAATTGATTTCAGTTCATGATGAATTAGAAATGTATCAAGGAATTTCTCATTTGTGAATTACCTAACGAATGAAATCCAAAGAAAAAACAAATTGAAGAAGATAGGTTAGCCCAAGAATTGACAGAAAGAGATGTGGGCAATGCTGTTCGATTACTGTTGTTATTTTACTTCACCAGCAAGCATAACTGAAATTGAAACGGTACTCTATTTTTTACTCGGTGTCAAAGTATCATTTCTCCTCGAAGAATGACAGCATTTTTTTAAAACCTAAAAAAAACTTATTTTTTATTGTAATTTCTAGAACACTTAAAAGTATAACTCATAATTACTATTTAAATAAAGACATTTTAATAGTTTTGAAAGTCACTTATTCTAAATAAATACTCATACATTAAGACCGTCTAAGTGGTATTATAAATGTTATTTTCGAACCAAAATTCATTAGTTATGCTAAAGCATAAAGCATAATTGGAAAGAAGATCAGACGTAGATGAATATCAATTTGCAACATGTAAATCAAATATCAAAATAATTTAAAAGAAAATAATCAATCATATACAAAATTTCTAAATCTTAAATTTATCCAAAGCAAAACAAAATACAAACAAAATCTATATTTTATAAGAGTCATTTACACCTACAATACATATTAAAACTCAAAACAGATATAATTTATGTAAGATTCTCTTCTTGGACTCTCTCGAGTGTTATATCTCAACTTAATGTTATTGTCCACTAAATTTATTGTTAGAATAACTACTCTATTGACACTTCTTCGAACTAAAATCAGATAAAATTGTGGGTGGAAAATAGGTAAATCAATAATTATAACAGACTTATTATCTTGATAGTTATTATGTGAGGTTGTCAGTTAGGTGCTTATGATCTTTAAATTGCTTACCTTTTTAAAAAAAATATTATTTGTTTGAGATCATATTCTGTTGATAGTCCTATACTAACTAGTTTTTCAAAATTTCACATGAAAGTGGATAAAATGCTTCTGATCTGTTGATGCAAGTTAGCTAATTTGTTCATGCTGCCGTACAAGTATCTAATCTTAAAAAGATTGTCTAATTCAATCATGAAAAGAGTGGCTACGAAAGTTACTTTTTTTTATTTTTTTTATACTGCCATGAACTAGCATTATACAACATAAAGTTACTACAAACACAGTATATGACATCGCATTTACAATAATCAAGAAATTGTTACAAGCAGCAAAGTCTCCCCACCCCAATCCAATGCACCAAGAGCTTACGGCCAGAATCATTTTTTCTGTCATCTGGTTTTCATGTATAAAGAATGGACCAGAATGTTTGGGATAGTTTGTGCTTCAGAGTCCATCCACAGACCACTGGGGAGACAGATATTTTAGTTCTGTAGCTATTTACAATCTCAACTCAAATGAATCTCATTCTAGGAGATCCACCAGGCGGTGTATTGGCTTTGTACCGAGATGTTTCATGCCAAGGATCAAGAGTCAACGTGGCATTTGACCTTACGGGAAGCGAGCGTGAGTCATTCAAAGTGTAGCTACTTTGTCCCATTATTGTGTAAGCTGGATGAGGAGGAGAAAAGAAACAGCTCTGGTGCGTTGGCCCATACCGTCGCAATGGACTTGAAGAGGGAGATACCGGTAAAGATGTGATCATTCTTGTGTTATCTCTGAACAAGGGAATCACAAAAGCATTTCAGCCCATATAGCACAAAAATGATGATTGTATCAAGATCTAAACTCGTTCCTTAATTATGGTTAACAGGTGGAGATTTTACCTTGGACTTCTTAATGCACGTGGGGCTGCAAGAGCTGGCTTTGATGCATAATCTCCATCAAGGGAAGTTATACTTGTTCGGTTCGAATGGGACTCTAACACAGGCTGCAAACAGATAAAAATGATGAAAACGTTAACTCTCAACATTTATTCAGAATGTTCAACTTTGAAACCACATCATTCAGTGCAAGAAATGTGTGTTAAATTTCAGACATCTTTATTTTGTTTTCGTTAGAAACAGGCCCAGACATGTTACAGGGAGGTAACATACATGCAAAAGAGTCCTGGTTGGGGTTTGTTCCCCAGATCAACTAGTTCGAAAGGGACTTGGTCTATTTCTAATATCATGCATTCATGCTTTAAATTTTACGAGAATTTGGACGAACTGACATGACAAGTTTATAAATCTACAAAATGAACCTTAATTGAAAAAGTAAAATCTTGACTCAAAAGCTAGTGGGAACCTCCACATAATTCTGACAACATTTAAGTCCCGTGTAATATATACTCCACTGCGATGGTATATTCATAAATTTTCCTTTTCACTCAAAACCAAGTAATGGCTTCCTTTGTCTATTCTCCAACTTCAACATGTGATATGCATCAAAACAAGTGAACATCATTCAAAAGCAGGAAGAAGATCAAATTCCAAAGGAAATGTATGTAGGCTAAGTTATTATAAGATGTGGACAACCAATTAGGCGAAGGTTAATTATACCACTTCATTTACTTTAGACTTTAATAATACTAATATACATTATACATATGATGGAGTACAAAATGCATCAACATAAACGACTAAAAGACCTAAACAAGCCAAGATATGATATCCTGACATTGAATCATAGTGATTTGGATATAGGTAATAACCAATATATCATGTAATTGTACATCATCAAATACTTTATAACATCTTGAGTCATCCAAACTTCAGGACAATTGCAGAATGTCAGGAACTAGTATGTAAGAACACAACATATCAAAGAAAATAAATATATAGCCAAGACTATGTACCAGTGTTCGGCTTCCATCGAACATATAAGGGAAAGCATCTCTGGTTATGCTGACATTTGCAGCTTTTGTTGCTGATTGATCTTGAATGAAGGGGTGGTGGTCTAGTAACTTTTGAGCCGTCGGGCGAGCTGATGGGTCTCTTTGTAAGCATAACTTGATGAAATTCTTTGCATCATTGGAAAGATGCTCAGGGATTTCAGGCATATCTTTGCTGTTCCCAATTTTAAATATGGCAGCTACCTATTCAATCCAACACGAAAAAATTTTAGCCATTCATATTCATCAAACAGAATCATACAAGTAAAGGCTAGTTCTCAAAACTCAATTATCCTACCCCTTCATACTGATTCCATGGAGGTTTAGATGTTGCCATTTCAATAATTGTGCATCCCAAGCTCCATATATCAACCGGAAGACTATAGCCATTTGTATTCATCACAACCTAAAAGGGAAATATCATTATAAAGTAGTTACGGTGAGCAAAAAGGGACGAATATGCCGACTTCAAAAGAAATTTCAACATTGCAGAAGAATAGGAAAAACAACTTACCTCAGGTGCCATCCAGTATGGACTTCCTTTGAATGAAAGCATTGAGGCAGAAGAAGTTATCTGGTCAAAACCATAAAATGTCAGAGATAATGCATTAGAAATGAATAAAAAATACAAAATCATTTTTTAAGCTCTCTATGATTACGTTTTCTTTGTAGCTGTAAAATCTAGTAAAAAATTATAAAACACTTCAGAGAAACGGACTTTGTGTTTGAGGGAGTGGAATGCATCGTGTAAGGGTGAGATTCATGTGTGCTATGCCAGCTCTCCAGCTCAATGTGAGAGACTGGGAGTGCACAAATGTGAGACGGAGCATGTGCATCCAACAGAGAGGAGATGTCTCTGCTACTAGGAATTAGTAGAGTTGCTACTTTTGACCTTGAGCAAGCAAAATACTTTTAAGTAACAACTCTCACCTAATTTCACTATCACATGCGTAATAATTGTTTTTTTTTTAACAAAACAGTAGATGTAGTTCACTTTTGAAGTGAGCTAGAAGCAATTTATTGTTTATGGGATAATATGAACATACATGTTTAGCCATTCCAAAGTCAGCCAATTTGATTTCACCATTAGGATCAACTAGAATGTTTGCCCCTTTAATATCCCTGCCAAAAGGAAACCACGTTGATAATATGAAAGAATAAAGAAGCTTAAATGCAATGTTCTAAATTGAGTAGGAATAAGAGATTACCTGTGTACCGTATTTCTTGCATGCAGATAGGCAAGTCCAGAGACAATCTGCCTGGTATAATTTTGAATAACAGGCTCCTTAAATGGACCATACTCCTGAAGTAACTTTTGGATAGAACCACCAGAGACAAATTCCAAATACACGGAAAGTGATTCTTCTACCTGAAAATGGCATATCTATTAGTCATATACATGATGGTGGAAATTCTTCAATTTCTCTTTTCTAAGTGCACACAGCTGTATTAGGTATATACATATTTAAAATGATTTTAAACTTCGAATATTGTAGCATACCAGTTCGCTCCCATAGTATTGAACAATATTAGGGTGTGAAAGCTGATTTAGCAAATTTATCTCCTGTAATCAAATAGAGAATTTGTTATAACCTTGTGGACTATAATATCATAATTGGATATATTAAAGCAAACCCTAACACAACACTGCAAAATTACCATCTAATGTGTTAGAGCATCATGTTTAAATCTAGATAAAACAACAGATTACCTGGTTAAGTTGTTTGAGGCACTCTTTTGACGTTTGATCATCAGAGACAACCTTGACTTCTTTTATTGCACACATCTGTCCATTCTCACTGTCAAAAGTAGGAAGTGGAATATAAATGGTTTCAGTAATTTGTACAGAATATAGACATTGAGGCAGAGAGTACACACTCCAAAGGATCAATGACGAACGTAAATATAGTAGCACTATAATTGTTGATTTGAAAATCAAAGGAATAACTACTTCGTAATTTATTTATTATACTTTAAACTCAGCCATTAAATTTTCAATCAGTGGTAATAACTCTGCTTTGATTATTGGTCATGCACTACAAACATGAGGTAGCAAAACCACAAATTCAAACACTGCAAATTATGCATGCCACAAAGCTGTTCCAGGTTAACCCAAAAGAGTATTGATAGTAAATTTCCTTTATTTGAAGGCTAAAAATAAAAAAGTCAGTTACCTGTTGAATCCCAGATACACATGCCCAAATGTTCCTCGTCCCAGAAGCTTTCCTTTTCTCCATTTAGACACATTGCTGGTAGCACTTTCCAACACTCCATTTGGTCGTGTGATGGAATTGGAAAGCACAGAAGAAGGACTAGTTGGAGAGCCAGGAGGAAGAGGCAACGGATGACACTCACTCCTTCCCTCGTCTTGCTTTCCCGTAGGAGAGTCAAGACTCAAAGCATGCAACCTTGGATGAAGCGGTGAGGTAGGACTAGTAGGCCCTCTTGACCCAGGACCAGGACTTTTTGACCTCACATTGAACCTCACCTCATCTTGTCCTCTGCACAATAAACAAAACATGAATTAGTTCAGCACCAGATTGGAAAAACGCCCCGAACATTCTATATTCGCTCTTTCCTCACACCATCAGCACGAAGAATCACATATTATAATCTCAACCATTTGTCACAGCCACATGGCTTACAATTCCTAACAACAAAGGTTTCCTAAATCGGTTTGCCGCAGTGATTTCATCCACTAAGTCAAGGCTTATGGGCTCTTTACAACTGTATCAGCTTCATATGTCTGCAATTTCCTACTCTGACAAAGATTACGACAAAGGTTTTAAATTATGATCACAATCATGATCCTAATATTGCAAGAAATTGCAGATAAATGCGACTGGTATGACTACAATTGAGACACCCGAAAACCTTAAAGTTGCAACTGAAACCGTAGAGTCTAGCCCTTGTTTAACCCTTTATGCAACTAAACCACGGTCTCGACCAGAATTTAATTTAAACTCCCCATAATAACTAGGAAATTTAAAGCAGAAATTAGGCAGAGGACGATCTAGTAGATAACTTTCTATCTTTGAACAAAATTTCCATATATACACAACACATATTTATATATAAAGAACAAATTGTCACTTTTCAATCACAACCAAGAAAGAACAGAAACAATCCTTAACAAAAATAACCGGCAATTTTATTTTTTTTCCAATTAAAAAAAAAAGAAAAAAAAAAAAAGAAAGAGCAGAGGAGAGAGAAAGGAAAGGGAATGGATCAGTAATCAGTGTACTTTATGCGATCAATGATGGGAAATGGTTACAGCACTACTACTCCTACGAGACACGGTGTCGAAACCGGGGAAGGAAGGAATCAGAAGCGCAACAACCTGTTGGCATTAAAGTGAGGCGAAATTGGGTGATCGTCGAAGGAGGCGGAGGAGCTGACGCTGGAACCCGACACCGAGAGAGATCCAAAGGTTTGAATTTGATCGCTCTGAGTGTGCGTGGGAAGAGGCAACGGAACCCCTTTTAGCTTCTCGTCGAAGCTCTTGGGCTTCTTCTTGTTCCTCTTACTCTTACTGAGATGACCCCTCCGAACGGCCACCGGAGATTTCATGAAACTCAACTGAAAGCCGCCACGTGGCTCTTCCTCCTCCTCCTCCTCGGGCTCCTCGTGGTCCTCCTTGCTCTTGCTCCACTTTCTACTCCACCACGCCGGCATTCTAACGACGTTCAAGAGAGGGGAAAGAAGGGTTTGTGTGTGATGATTTTGGTTATCGTTTTGTGAGAAAAAGGAAGAACCAAAAAGGCTAGTCCTGAAAGGGGACACACCCGGTGGGGGTGGTTGGCTTAGAACAAGAAAGATAATAGAAAATTAGAGTAATTATTAGGTGAGTGGATGCCATAAACGACCGTGTTTCGGTTTAAGTATAACCCGTGTGTGGTTTGGTTTGGTTTGGTGGAGGTAGTGCTGTTGGTTTCTTTCGTTGCTTGTTTGTTATTATCTCTACATACAGAGACCAGTTTCAGTTCAGTTTAGTAACATCAAATTAATTACATTTACTCCCACATATTATTACACAAACACGTGTCCCACCTTGTTTATTTGTCTGCATTTCCATTCTCACTATATTTAAATTCAATTTTTATATTCATTTTATACCAGTAATTCAAAATTAAACTTTTAGTTTTAAATAATAAAAGTTCATATTTTCTATATATATCTTAATATTTAATTTTTATCTGTCACTATTATACACACTTGAATAACAATTTTTCCCAAAGTCTCCAAAAATGCATTCACACGTACACACAAGTATTTATCCCGAAAGTGATGAGAATCTACATTGGTCATTGTGCGCTGCTTCAGTTCTCACGCGCTTGAACAGCAAAGCCACCCATAACAAACAACATTTTCCAATTAGTGGTGATTTTATTATGAAAAAGCCTTGTATTTGTATGGAATCTTTTACTTTATATTTTTAAGAGGTAAAAAGAGATATTGTGTGGTAAATTTATCTGTACGATTCATTGACAATTTTCAAGTAGAAAACGGGTAGTGGTGGTACCAAGTTGAAACTTTATACTATTTATTTTTGTACATCCTATTTTTTTACTAGGGTCCTACTAAGTAGAAATGGAAGCAAGACAAGAACAAGTTGGTAGCAAAGAGTGAGGAGGATTGAGATGAAGACAAATTAGGGGAGGTTTTATTATGAAGGATTTATTTTATTCTATATTGTTTGGAAGATCCAATCATAAAGTGCAAGTTGGCAATGAGAGGTGTACACATATTTCATCTTACTCTCTCACTCACTTTAATGTGGTGTATCCAACACTCCACACCTTATTCTCCCACTTTTAACCTTATTTTTTTGTCATAATTACAAACCAAGAACCATCCATAAGAATCAGAACTATGTGTGAGGAGTGAGTATGGTCTATTTGTGGAATGTAATACATCCGCCTTGTGCAAAAAAAACGAAATGGAAAAGTCCCTTTTGAAGGAGATTTTTATTCCAAAGAAAAAAAGTAGAATCCTTCTCTAAGAAACACATGTGGTACCATTCGTGTCATCCCATGCACGTAACGTGAAACTAATTTTATAAAATATCATTTGTTTGATGAAACTTTAAAAAGAAACCTCACTTTTGATGTTACCCATGATGCCGCCTAAGACATATGGATAGCGTGATCGAAATCTCGAAGATTCATCTTTTGTGAATGTGTTTTTCACACGGGAAAAAAATATATAACACGTTGAAACAAAAATGATTTACAAAATATTCAATACTTTTTAAATGGTATCAAATTTGATATATTTTATGTCCTTACTGAAATTTGTTAAAATTAATAGTTAAATTAATGAAATTCAATGCGTGTCAAGATTATTTAGTTAAACAATTTGATTTCTACTAAGTTAGGTTAAACCATTTTAGTATTTTTTTTTTCTTTAATAAGTAGTTTAATCATTTTTTGGTCGCTAGGAACAAAATTAGAGGAGTAAAAAAAAGAGAGAACAGTGATAAATAAATAGAAAATACTTTTGGTTTACATTTACTTTTTTTCACAAAAAATCTATATTATTTGATAATTTAAAAAACAATAATCCATTATACATCATTAATATTTAATTAAAATTCACCTAATTTATAAATTTAGGTGTTTCTAATTAAATTTTTACTAAGAAAATTTATTCAGTTGAGTCTCCAAAATATTTTTTATTTCTTTTCTAAATACCTACTTGAATTTATTGTGAATAAGATGATATATAACTCGCAAATTAATTTATTCGTTCCTTCTTCAATCTTTTTAAATTGACAATTAATTTGTTTTTTGATGAATAAAAGACTTAGTTGATCAGCCAATTCGAAAATATCAGATAAGAAAAATATTGAAGACGAAAAAAATAAAAATAACAACAAATCCTGTTGATAGTAGAATCAAATATAGAGTATTTTTGAACAAAATAAAAAACTATTTTGTGTACTCAATAAAAAGATTTTTTAATTAAGATTTGATTAAAATTACTCAAGCTATTTAAAACTTAATTAAATCTAATATTTGTTATAAGTGTAATTATTTATTTATTTTCATTACTAATACCCCATTTTCATTATCATTAGCAGAAGTGTATGGATAGCTGTTGGGGGTGATGGAAAATGTCTTGTCTAAAAAATCAGAGTGGTCCAATGGTTTTCCTGTAGCCAAACCATTGGACCAAGACACAGCGGTGTACGAAGAACACTTGTTCTAAATAATCTTGTAAAGTAACTATTACAAAATTTCAAAATATATAATTCAAATAATAGAAAAAAAAAGTACCTATCAATGCATTCCAATAACTATATATATTGGTAAGTCAACAATAAATGAAAAATAATTTATAGTATATAATCACTACTTACAAATAACTTAAAACATATATTTAATTTTTAAAGAAAAAAACTAATATATTAAAAAATTCATTTAATATTTTTAAAATGTTAAAGATAAATACATATTTTACTTGTAATGTATAATATAAAATTAATTAATTTTCTACTTATGTAGTCATTGTAGTTTAAGGTTAAAATGTTCATAAAAATATCATTTAAAAAATATGCTAAAACAATTTTAATTTAAAAATATTGCGATAAAGAGTATTAAAAATAAAAATCAGTGAATCTGAAATAAAACTAAAATGTAATGTTACTGTATAAGGTGCGAGTATTTGTTAAAAAATTTCAGGCTTTTGATGATCTAAAAACTTGACCACAGGCTTCTAATACACACACAAAAAAAAAATAAAAATACAACAAATTAATGAATTCATAATAGCATTTAAAAAACATTGCTAAAACTTAGAACATAAGTAGTGATAAAAAAAAATGTATTGTTTTACGTTCCAGCAAATCAACCAAAGTTTTAAATTAGTCACGTGCAAATGCAAGTGCCTAGAAAGTTTGTAAACACGTGAAGAAACCGTTTGCAAACATAACTAAAATGTCAAGTAATTTCCAATTTAGGAATTTAAACTCATCTTGAACCCACAATAAAATATTATCAAAGATTAATTAACTAATTAACTCTGTAAGTATTATAAAAAAAAAAACTAGTAAGAAAATATACCTAATTAAACAATGTGTGAATTGTGATGTATAAACAAGTGGCGTGTACGAAGGAATAGATGACTACATGTGAAACCTAATGGTATAATGCATTGACATGTAATGTTTGGATTTTAAAAATTTCAACTTTGGTGTTGCGTTCACTTGATTTTGATCCTGAGATTCACACGTGGGTCTTGATGAACATGAACCCACTTGGATTTAAAATTTAATTTAATGTGTTTTTTGTTTTTTTTTTTTTCAAAAGTCAACTATGCTCAAGTAAACCCATATCCACTTGAGATATTAATTATTTGACATAATATATGTGTCTAAAAGTTAATGCTCTTTTGCACACCATTTCAACTTGAGCCAAACCTTCTACCTAGTTATTAGTATTTTTTTTTTATAACCTTCTTTAATGTTATTATAATGGTATATTTGAGCGTCATTCCACTATTAATGTTAACTACTCAATACTCACCTTGGGTAGTTATTGCTAGTAAAGATTATCTTTTTAAAAAAATTAATAATATTGTGGTGGATGTTTCATGTACTACATTCGAGGATTAAAATATATCATTGTCTTTATTAAGTTATTACCACTTATATTTTTTAATTAATATATAACAAAATAAAATTGTAATCAATGTATAAACATATTGTATATATTTTAATGAAAAAGAAAACTTCCTTCTCCTTTTAAATAGAGAAATCCACTGTTATTACATTTAATCTTTTTTTATTTTCTAATGATTATATTGTCTAAAGGCGCTCATGTATTTCATATAATCTTCTTGTTCTCACAATTAACCATAATTACTCCTTAAAAAATAACACTCCTTAAAAAATAACTATTTACAATTGTGTGTACTTGTATGAATTCATATAAACAAATGTACAAATGTGTTTTATGATCTACCTATTTTTATAAATTATTCTACATAAAAACATACAAATCAGTTTAATGACCCTTGTGCAATATTAGATTGTGCAATATTAGATCGAATTATTAGACAAGACAAGGTTATAAAATCTTTTATTATATTATATATCATATAGGAGAAAAGATTCATCTATATTAAAGATGTAAAGTTAATTAAATTACCTATTGTGTGGTAAGACATGATTTTACTGTAAAATAAAAACTATTGAAAATGTGTATAGATATGATGATTTTAGTTTTTTTTTAACCTTTTAAATAACCATTATTATCATATTATAGTAGTCATATTCTCCGTACATTTACATCGATAACTTGACAATGACAGTTATATTATCACATGTTTTGTAATGATTTTTTTGTAAGAAACATCAATCTCTTCTTATTGATAAGTTATTCCAGCTTCCTATACTTGTTGCAAATTCTTTTTATCATGCGATTCACTCACTAGTTGTAACAATATATAATATATGTTCTCCTTCTTATATATAATTAATGAATTTTCTATTTTTATATTTGTTTGATATAAATATTTCGTGAAACATTATGACAAGTGTTTAATTGTTGCATGTAGGTAGTGATTTTTCTAGTGAAATAATTATTTCGAAAGGGTTACAAGTGTCTCAAATATCAACATTCACCAAAGTTTGGAACACTTGTGGGGTTGAGTAGCATTAGAACAATGAGGAATATTGAGAAATATTTAAAAGCTTTATTATGTTAATGATAAGAAACTTTTTCAATGGATTCTTGTGATAAGAGATATGTGTGTACAAATACAAATAATCTTATTTTAAAGTAACTAGTTGATTTCACACTTGTATAAAATAGTGTAGAGTATTTGTCGAGATGGTACTGTATATGTTTGGCTAACAACACCTTATGATTATAAAGTTGTAGGTCATACTATCTCAATAACATAAAACAACAAAAATTTGTCACGTGATCATTATTAGAAACATTCAGGAAAAAATACCAATAGATTAAAGAAGAATGAAAATTGAATAAAACCCACAAAAGGAATTAACTCTACCTTCAACACAAAGCTTTAAGACTTTGGGTTGATGGTGGTGTCATTCACTTGTATGGGTCTAAATCATGACTCATTGTGTTTAAGATTTTCTCGATTTTTTTATCAAGTGATATCAAAGCCGATGTTTGTCTGTGTGGCTTGCTCAAATGAGTAGAGTTTGATTCCTACATCAAAAGTCTTTTTGACTAAATTTTTAAGCAAGTGTGTCCCATAATGATGATGATACTTTAAAAGGGTAGTTTGTGCGGTACTCATATTTAAAAATGTTTCGTTTGAGAGAAAATGTACCAATATAAAATGAATTCACATTTCAAGAGAAGATTGTTAGAAATTCAAATATATAAATTTAGCTCTGTATTAAATAAAAATTTAAGTTGGACAACATATAAAAAATAAGACATATACATATGAGTGTAACACAACTTCAATAAAAAATACATAAAACTAAATTCGTATCACTTATCAAATACAATTGAATTCGTCACATCCATGCACAACTTCAATTGTTATTGATTTGTAAGTATCTCACCCATATAACTTTAATTAAACTATGAAACTAATACTAATCAAAGTCGTGACTAAAGTGGTAAAAAGTAATTATAACTTATACGTCATTGAAGCGGTGAATCATCAACATTACTTTCTTTATGTCAACATGGAATTAATTTCAACATTCCAAGAAGAGTCAACATGGAAAGGCTCCACACTCAGCGTGGTGCTACTACGATGATCTAAATGAGTATTTCTGGTTATTTTTCTTTAGAATCTTATTACTAAAATTGACTTTGTTGCTTTGCTTAATCATTAATTTACAAAATCTACTTTTTGTTGCAGGTCATCTGATTGCTTTTCTCTTGGATGGCCCATGCGTAGTGATGGTGAATTTTTTGAATCAACTTCTGATTTGGCATAGGTATCTACATCCAAAGAAGCTACTGGCCTGTAATATTTTTTAATGAATTAAACATTTACCTTTTCACAAAATATCTATATTATTTGATAATTTAAAAAATAATAATCCATTATGCATTATCAATTTTTAATTAAAATTGACCTAATTTATAACTTTAGGTGTTTTTAATTTTTTCAATTAAAAAAAATGGAAGACAAAAAATAAAAGTAACAACAAACAGTTGACACCAAAGTCAAATGGAAGAGTGTTTTTTTGGAAAAAAATAAAAATTATTTTGTGCACTCAATAAAAAACATTTTTTAATTAAAGATTTAATTAAAATTACTCAAGATATTTAAACCTTAATTAAATGTAATATTTAATATAACTATAATTAATTGTTTATTTTCGTTACTAATACCCCATTTTCATTGGCAGAATTCTATGGATAGCTGCTGGGTGATTGAGGGAAATGTCTTGTTTTAAAAATCAGACTGGTCCATTGGATCAGGGCACAGACGCACAGTGGTGTATAAAGAACACTTGTTCTAAATAATCTTTTACACAGTCATCTTGGGTAGTTGTTGCTAGTGAAGATTATCTTTTGAGAAAAATGTAATAATAATGTGATGGATGTTTCACGTACTAACTTTGAAGAGCAAAATATATCGTTGTCTTTGTTAAGTTATTACCACTTATATTTTTTTATTAATATATAACAAAATAAAATTGTAATCATTGTATAAAAATATTGTATATATTTTAACGAAAAAGAAGACTGTAATGACTCCCTCCCCTTTTTAAATAGAGAAATCCCCCACTGCAATGTACTATTAGATTTAATCATTTTCATTTTCTAAAGACTATGTTTATCTAAAGGCTCATGTATTCTATATAATATTCTTCTTATCATAATTAACCATTCTGAAAAAAAAAAACTATTTAAAATTGTATGTTTTGTAAATTCATATGAACGAATATACCAATATGGCTCCTTTATGATCTAACCATTTTTATAATTTATTCTACATAAAAACATACAAATCTATTTACTGATCATAAACTCTTATGACCTTGTGATATTAGAACAAAATATTGGACAAGGCAAGGTCATAAAATCCTTTATCATATAGAAGAGAAGATTTATCTATATTAGATCTAAAGTTAATTAAATTACGCATTCAACAACTTTCATAAGATTCTAAATTTAATTGGTTTAATTTCGTATGAATTTTGGTTTTTCATTCAAGTGTTGGAATTAGTTTTTTTTTTTTAATTACCAATATAGGTCATTTCTATTTCATCGACACTATTACGTATTGAAGGAATCGTGTTGATGATCTGACTCTAGTGTCCATACATGTTAAAGGAAGAAATCATGGTTGAGTATTATGACTTTAGTAAAGAATAATACGATTTTAATTGGTATTAATTTTAGGATTTAATTGAAGTAGTTGTACGGTGAGATGCAACTTTAGTGTGAAATAAGAACTATTAAAAGTGTGCATGAACAATGATTTTATAGTTGTTTTTGTTTTACACGGTAAATAACTACCATTATTATATATATTTTCCTTACATTCACACACCAATAACTTGATAATGGATAATTGTATCACCACATATTATACATTTTTTTTTTCAAGAAATCGTTAATCTCTTTCCATTGATCTTCATGTACCTGCTACAAATTCTTCTTGGTCTCCAAGTATCCATAATGTGATTCACTTACTTGGAGCACGTATGGCAGTGGAGTGAACTATCAAGGTATCAGAACCATGAGGAATATCTCAAAGCTTTTCTTATGTTGGGTTGCCATAGCCAACCAATAATAAGAAATTTTTTAATGAGTTCTTATGATAAAAGATGTGTGCACAAATATAAACAATTGCATTTTAAAGCAATCAGTTGATTTCGCATTTTATAGAATAATATGAAGATTTGTCCAGACGTCTTATCTATGTTTGACTTTATAAATACTTCTATAAATACCTTTATGATTACAAATTGTAGGTAGGTTATATTATCTCCATAATACCAAACAACAAAAACCTGTTTCAGAATTATAATAATGACTAATGTAACTAACAAAGAGAAGGTCAAGAAATAAAACTTGTAAAGTGTTTGACTTATGTATGTAAGTGTGACATGAGTTCATTATAAAACAAATATAACTGAATTTGTATCACCTATTAAATTATTAAACATAAACATAAGTAAATTCGTGATATCCATACACAACTTCAATTGTTCTTAATTTGCACTCAAATCATATCTCACCTATAACTTTAATTAAATTCTAAAACTAATACTAATTAAAATCATCTTCTGACTACACAACTTCAATTTTATTTTTGTGCAAAAGTTGTGAAACTAGGTCACAACTTATTTTTTTACTAACAAAAATGGTAGATTACCAACACTACTTCCTTCAAACAAATTTGTGTAAAAAAACATAACTTACTCTTACTAGAAATTAAATTCTTTTATTTATTTTTGTCATTTGTACATGAATTTCAAATAGATACATTATGAAAGTGTTTCACAAAACATCTCATAACCAAAATGGTCTTATAAATAACCGTATTGTTTATTTCTATAACCAACTTAGAAAATGAATTGATCCATGTATAACATAGTAATAAATATAAAATAATCTACGAAAAAAATGTTTGGTTAATAATAATAATAATAATAAATCCTAACTCACTAAATATAAATATAAGTTTAATACTAATTTAAATATTTTATATTTAAGTTTACTACTAATTTAATTAATTATGCTAATTGAACAAATATAAGAAAATTTTAAGAGAATATCAAACACAAATAAACCAATAACTCAATTTGCTATAACAGGGTGATAAAAAGTTATATTAAATAGTTTGGGGGTCATGTATATTATTTTCATAACTTTTATTTCACGAATTTAAGTTTTATTAATTAACTTTTTTTTAAATCATATAAAAAATAATAATTTGATTGCATCAAGTGTTGAGAGTAGACAATCCATGCAAATGTTTCAATCCAAACCATACAAGTGTGAAAATGGCGAGAATTTGAAAGTACCACATGGCATATAATATATTTGTTGTGCAGGGACAAAGTTGGAGCCAAAGAGCAGGGCTGGTGAATTGGTTAGTTACAAATAGACAGAAGAGGAAAACGGACTTCCATTGAAATTCCATTCTCTTTCCTTCTCTTCTCTCAGTCTCTTCTCTCTCATCACTTTCTCTTCCCTTCACATCCGTAAACTGTGTTCTTCCAGTCATTCTCACTCTCACGTTATCTTATCATATATTTCCAGATCCTTCTTTCTCTCATTTTTTTTCTTTCAATCTTCACCTTCATTTCTGTTTCTCTCACTTCACCATTCCTTCTATTCACAATGCTCATTCATGCAGCGCCCTACACCACCGTCATCTGAGATCCAATATTTCGATTCTTTAATTTCCCGCGTTACGGAACAGGTACACATCTTGAACAATATCTCACCACTATTATTGTTTATACATTGAAGAAAATCTTAATGTGTAGACTATACTGTTCATGGAATTGTTTTGAAAATGTTAAATAATGTTCTGATCAACAAAATGAGAGGTGAAATGTGTGTGTATATATAGACGCTGGAGAGAAACAATGTCGACTTCGGATCATAATACACTGAATCGGCGTCCATCAAGAAGTGCCGCAACCACTACATTTTCTCTGGAGGTATTCGACAATGAAGTAGTGCCTTCCTCACTCTCCTCCATCTCGCCAATTCTCAGAGTCGCCAATGAGATACAGAGCGAGCGTCCAAGGGTTGCTTATCTCTGTATGAACCAATAATCAACCATAACTTTGTGATTATTATTGTTGTCAGCATAATTAATTGTTAATTACTTTGTTGTGAAATTAAATCATATATAAATATGTGCAGGTCGGTTCTATGCCTTTGAGAAAGCGCATAGGCTGGACCAGAGTTCCAGCGGGCGTGGCGTTAGGCAGTTTAAGACCTTGTTGCTACAACGATTGGAGAGGGTAAGGAAATGTTATCTTTTAAAAATTGTTTATATGAAATATGAAATCTGCAGTCGGTTCAGCATGCAGGAATGCAATGTTTACTTATCGGCCTAATGTTGAGAGAATTTTTTTATTACATATAACTTTTGCAAATATTATCATAGTTTTTTACACTGTAGTATACTATGAGATTACATTATATTATAGTTTTCTGAGAAAAAAAGTTAAAAAGTAAATACATAGTAGTTGAGGAGAGGGTTTATAAGATCCACATAACAATATATAATTTTACAAATTGTAATCATAATTGTTTCACTATATTATGCCATTATATTATATTTTTTTTAGAAAAAGTTACAAAATAAATATATAATAAATTGTAATGTCTTTATCATATAATAAGTAAAACCAATACATGTACACACAACATATTTTTTTACAAAGATATTGAATCATAAATTTATTGTTTTTGATAATTGTTACAAAATATGCTAATAAGTGTTTTTAAAAAATTGATATGACAAATGCTTCCATTCCTCGTCGAGAATTATTAAACTTAACATAAATATTTGTAAAACATTTTTTTAAATAATTAATTCTTTAAGAAACTTATAAAAATTGATTATTGAAAGATTAAATAATTTTTTTTATCTTTTTATAAAATAATATCACAACTTCTCCTATTCTTAAAATCGATATTCACTTTTTTATATTTTGAAAAATGTTACTCATCTTGTGTTACTTATATATTAAATATATCATAAAAAATAATATTTTAAAAAAAATATAAATTTATTATAAAAACATAAAAAGTTATATTATTAAGAAAACATTTTTTTAATACAAAATAGTTACAAAATAAATAGTTAATAAATAAACACTTTTTTTAAATGATAAGCACAAATAAACTACACAATATCTCCAAAACAATATAATAAAAATGAGGTCAAAGTCTAAAAAAAAAAGTTTGTTCACATGAAATTTTGGAAAATTTATCATTCTATTATAGTTTTTCAAAGAAATTACTAGAATAAATAATTTTAAATTTTGATACATCGTGATAAGTGAACACAGCTTCCTCATACGAATAATTTTAATTTTTCATAATACAAAAATCATGTTGGGTATATATAACTTTATTTTATATAATTTTTTTGGTTATAATAAAAAGATTAAAAATTATAGTTATGAAAACACAACTTGATATTATAATTTTTGTACAATTTGTCATTTTAATAATTTCTTCAGCGAATTATAAGATAATAGTAAATTTTCCTCATTTTATTCTTATTCTTTTTATTAGTTTCAAAATTAACTTTCTTGTGGAATAGGACAATCCAACTAGTCTTGCTTCGCGGGTTAAGAAGACAGATGCAAGAGAAATTCAGTCCTATTATCAGCAATACTACGAACATTATGTCAGAACTCTCGATCAGGCGGAGCAGGCAGACAGGTAATTAAGTACATGCTAAGTTATATATGAAGTTTGACACTTGTAACTAAGAGTTCCATCTCTAACCTTGAAATCGGAATTCACTTGCAGAGCCCAACTCAGCAAAGCTTACCAGACTGCTGGGGTTCTATTTGAAGTGCTCTGTGCGGTCAATAAGACTGAGAAGGTTGAGGAAGTTGCTCCTGAGGTTAGTCTCGGTTCAAATTACCCTTTATGTTCTAATCTGTTCTGTTGTGACAATAAGGTGTTTTATTTTGCTGTGTTCCCCTTATCAATATTCGATTTTTATGTTCAGATTATTGCAGCAGCAAGAGATGTCCAGGAGAAGACGGAGATTTATACGCCTTATAATATTCTTCCTCTGGATGCCGCTGGTGCTTCCGTGCCAATAATGCAATTTGAAGAGGTTTTGTGCCTCAAGATCTTGAGTATTTATGTTTTATTTGACATTGCACTGAGTTTTTTTTTTGGCTTTCTTTCTCACTAGATTAAGGCTTCTGTTAGTGCACTTTGGAATACTCGTGGCTTGAACTGGCCTAATTCATTTGAGCTACAGAGGCAGAAAACTGAAGATTTAGACTTGCTTGATTGGCTTAAAGCCATATTTGGTTTTCAGGTATGTATGTTGATCGTCAACCGAATGAGAAGATTTGTGACTGAATAGGTTGTTGTTTGACCTCCGTAAATTGTTAATGTGTTTGGTTTGTGGACACAGAGGGATAATGTCAGGAATCAGAGGGAGCATCTGATTTTGCTTCTTGCTAACACTCATATAAGGCTACATCCTAAACCCGAGCCTTTCAATCTGGCACGTATCTGTCTCTTACTTTTTCTATTTAGGCAAAGCTTAATGGACTAAATAAAGATAATCTATAATCAAGAGAATTGTTGCCAATATACATTATCATTTTTTTTATCAATAGCTGTCTCTCGGAGTAGTCTACTTTGCTTTTGGCCAGAAGTTAGATATGTTTTCATTTGTTTTACTTTTGGTTTTATCAACTCAGCTGGATGATCGTGCTGTAGATTCAGTGATGAAAAACCTTTTTAAGAATTACAAAATGTGGTGCAAATTCCTAGGAAGAAAACACAGTTTAAGGTGAGATATAACTGGATCCGCTTCAGTTATAAAGTTCAAAAATTTTGCTCAAAAAGTGCTTATGGTGTTTTTTTACACAGACTTCCTCAAGGTCAGCAAGAGACACAGCAGCGGAAGTTGCTTTATATGGGGCTGTATCTTCTTATCTGGGGTGAAGCATCCAACGTTCGCTTCATGCCTGAGTGTTTGTGCTACATATTTCACAACGTGAGTATACTTTCCATGCGTTCCATGATATCTCGTGGTATAGTGCTTTTTCAAATGCAATGTAGTTGTTTTATCCTCTAATCTTTTTTAATTTATTACTAACTTTTTCCTATCTAATAATGGTCAACTATAACCTCAGATGGCATATGAACTCCACGGTTTATTGGCTGGAAATGTCAGCATTGTTACCGGTGAAAATATCAAGCCTTCCTATGGTAGTGATGACGAGGCATTCCTGTGCAAGGTTATAACTCCTTTGTACCGAGTAATTGAAAAGGTATGATTTTGTCTATCATGACATTATCGTAATACTTCAGGTACCTGTGATCTCTGTACAATGTTTTGTGTAGTCATTAATCATGTTCGTTAATCTAGGAAGCCAAGAAGAGCCAACATGGAAAGGCTCCACACTCAGCTTGGTGCAACTACGATGATCTAAATGAGTATTTCTGGTTATTTTTCTTTAGAATCTTGTTACTAAAATTGACTTTGTTGCTTTGCTTAATCATTCCTTTACTAAATCTAATTTTTTGTTGCAGGTCATCTGATTGCTTTTCTCTTGGATGGCCCATGCGTAGTGATGGTGAATTCTTTAAATCAACTACTGATTTGGCACAGGTATCTACATGCAAAGAAGCTACTGGCATGATTGTAATTTAATTATTTTCAGTATTTATATAAATTTCTTACCAGGGAAGAAAGGGTGCTCCAAGAAAATTTGGAAAAACTGGCAAATCAAATTTTGTTGAGACACGATCATTCTGGCACATCTTCCGCAGCTTTGATCGTCTGTGGACATTTTTTATACTGGGTTTGCAGGTATTTATTTCGGGCAAAGAAAATGTTAATGCCTGTAGTTCACCCGTTATTTGTGGTGATGGGCTTGAAAATTTCCATTACAGGTGATGCTCATTATTGCTTGGGAAGGGATTTCACTGAGGAATATATTTCAGAGGGATGTTTTATATAATCTCTCGAGCATATTCATCACAGCATCCATTCTGCGATTACTTCAAAGTATGATATGTCAACTTAAGTTGCTCTCTGTAATGTAACTTATCACTCTCTACTCTACCATCAGGATCACTAGTAGCAGATCGTACATTGATGGTTTTGCTTTTTTCCTATTTGTTCAAAAGATCGGCATATCATTTGTTGGAAATTGCATGAAAATGTCACGACCAATACAAACTTCATAAGTCATATCAGAAGCAAGACAGTGATGAATTATGTTTTATTTTAATTTTTGGTATGCCTAGTTCCTCCTCATTAAATAAATGATGCTTGGCCTCTATTTCCCTCTTAGGCAAGTCAGGTGCAAGAGTTGTTCTTAGCACGTTCTACCCATCAGTTTTGTAGTTTTTTGTTCAGAAAATAATTCAGCAATGAGACAATTAATATAAGGTCAATAGGTCACTTCCCTTGAGGATTTACATCTGTCCTAAGTTATTTGGTGTTCATATTCATGCCTCAAAGTTTTGTAATGACTCTGATGATCAATCAATACCTTGCAGATTCAATCTCCAAGTTTACCTTCACTTTTTTTAGATTTATTTTACAAATTGTTTTCATCAACTTTGATGCTTATTTAACCATTCTTTATTGGCTAATTCATTTGCTGAATTTGTATAATACTGCAGTTAATAATGATTCTTTTAAAAAAAAAATACAATAAGTGTTATTTTCTACACCATTTATCCTTTCTTTTTTAAAGCATTGAAGTAGATCCTAGTTTTGTAGTATTTTCATCCCTTTTTGACTGTCCTTTTTATCTTCTTCCTTGGTTATAGAAATTTACTATCATTTTTTTCCTCTTTTTATTATTTAGGTATCTTGGACCTGATCCTGAACTTTCCAGGCTATCATCGATGGAAATTCACCGATGTGCTAAGAAATATTCTCAAAGTTTTTGTCAGTCTTTTTTGGGTTATAATTCTCCCACTCTTCTATGTTAATTCCTTCAAGGGTGCACCTGCGGGTCTGAAGCAGTTGCTTTCCTTTTTCAATCAAATAAAAGGCATTCCACCATTTTACATAATGGCTGTTGTATTATATTTGCTTCCAAATTTACTGGCCGCTATTCTGTTTCTTTTCCCAATGTTGAGGCGTTGGATTGAAAACTCAGACTGGCACATAGTTAGGTTCTTCTTGTGGTGGTCTCAGGTACTCACGTGTCTTATAAACTTGCATATTTAAGTATTTCTCTACATGGTTTTAAACTAATGACTCTGTTGGTAAATAGCTTCTTTCGATTTAATTATTGTCTATTCTGAAAGTAATGCAAGTTTTAGGGAACATTTGTTTTGGTTAATTCGGTTTAAATTAATATGACTACTATATGTGAGTTGAAAGCTGAGAGGATATAGCGAAAACCTGTAGTTTTTAGGCAAACTACATACATACATCTAACACAATTTGCTAGGAGTCTCACATTGGGTATAATGAACTATTTGATATAGTACTTTAAGCCTCCCATCTAATGGACTAGTCTTTGTGGTTGGACTCTGTTCTTATGCTTATGTCTTAATAATTGGTGTCTTCACTGAGAGTTGGGCTATGGAAAGGGTCACCTATAGGCTGAATTAAGGTGTATCTAAATACTAATATGGTGAGTGAAGCCCTCGATAGAATGAAAATGTTGCATACAATGTTAGGAGTCCCATTAAGTAGTTTTTTTTTTTTTTTTAAGTTTTCGTTATTATTTTTTTCTTTAGATTTTTTACTATAAAATGGACTAGCTGTCTATAAAATTTACTTTTATCCACCCTATAGTTGAATTGTAACAATCCATCACGTTAATTATTTGTGTCAGAGTTTCAACGAGGAATATACATATATTACATCAATATTAATGCAAATCAACGAGTACAAAACCATTTTTGGAGTTACATAAATTTTATTGTTATTGATGTACATGTTAGAAACTCTTTGAATTTGACTTATCTTACTCCACAAAGAAGTGTCAAAACTTTGTAAGTTCTATGTAAGCCATATTTCTAGTTTACGAGAGAGTGAATACTCTCTATCCTTGAGACTACTAATAAGACATCTTCCAAAGAGGCTGCAACTTACACGAGCTAAGAGTGACAACAACTAAGACAACTTTCCAACACTCGCTCTCAGACCTAGGGTCTTCTGTTTCCGGAGCATAGCAGTACAAGTAGCGTAACAGTGGATCCGAGATAAACTTTGATAGTATATTAGAATTTTGTAAGGTGAGAATTGTCCTAGTTTTGTGAGCTCTATTCTAGTGGTATCTTTAGTCACTACTTAGTGTGGAACTGAACACTATCCTTGGGGTTATGATTTAGTCAACTCCAAAGAGCTCACAATTAAAGCGGGATAGGGGTATGCACAACTCAGGCGGCTACAAGAACTTTCTATATAATAATTGATTCTGTCAAAAACTTATTCAATAAAAAGCTACTCCGTGTTGTAACATTGACTTTGGCTTACACCGGATCCAATTCATCTCTTCTTTTATATATTCTACACCCACAGAGATAAGTAAAACATTAAACTTTCATAGTTTGATAGTTTACTTTGTCTGGTCACGATTTTCTTCTACCTTTGGCTTATTCTGGATCCAATTCATGTCTTCTTTTATTCATTCTACACCCACAGAGACCAGTAAGACATTAAACTTTTATAGTTTGATAGTTTACTTTGCCTTATCATGATTTTCTTGTTTGGGATCCATTTCAACTATCTTTTGGTGCCAACAAGCTTGCTTAACGAGTTGTCATAAATTTTGAAAAGGAATAGCCATGATATATCTTTCTGTAACACTGTCTTGTGGTGTCTGGTCACAATGTTAAAGTCTGAAAATTTTATACTCAATTTGCCCATAGAATTGACTATTTCATAAATGGCCATTATTTTGTACATTCGTAACGCCAACATTTTTGTGGACTTTAACAACTCGATATAGTCAAATAGCGCTGTTGTGTGGACTAATATCATAATTTGCATTCTTTGTAATATTTGTCCGTTTTTTAAATGATCATTTCTACCCATGCAGCCAAGCATCTATGTTGGAAGAGGAATGCATGAAAGCCAATTTGCTCTTCTAAAGTATGATTCACACAGCACTATAATATATATTTTTGTTCCTTTTGAAAATACTCCATCATCTAAATTCTCTCTTGACTTTCAGGTACACTATATTCTGGTTGTTGCTTTTGACTTGCAAATTTTTATTCAGTTTTTTTGTCCAGGTAAAAAATCTTGTGTTAGTAGTCTAGCTTTGTAAATTTATTGAGCATCTTTGTAACTGTTGTATCTATCTTCAGATTAAACCTCTAGTTAGACCAACAAAGGACATAATGAGCATTCGGCGTGTCCGTTTTGAATGGCATGAATTTTTTCCCAACGGTAGTGTCTTCTCCTTTTTAAGGCTACATTACATTGCTGTTTGCTTTTATTGATCTAATATTTTCAAGTCTATGCAGCTCGAAATAACTATGGTGCAATAATTGCACTCTGGGCTCCTGTAATTTTGGTGTGTATATTGTATATCCTGGTTATGTTTACATATATGATTTTTTCTCTTGTACAGTCATTTCAGTGTATTCACATCTCCTTATTTACTTCTTCAATTCAGGTTTATTTCATGGACACTCAAATTTGGTATGCGATCTTCTCAACTTTGTACGGAGGTGCTGTTGGAGCCTTTGATCGGCTAGGAGAGGTCATCATAATTATTATTTGATTTTTAGCTTGTCATGTCCAAAAATAACTTGCCATCCATTTTCTTATAACTCTAAATTTTTGTAAAACACACACGCATAGCCTAGGGAAACTCAAGCCTATTTACTGAAGTTAAGAAATTTAGAGGATCCTTTTGGATGAAAAGTGCTGAATCGTCATTTATTATATTTCTATATAATAATAGAAATGGTAGCAACACACTTTAAGTTTTAGCATATTCTTTATTGTTTTCTGAAATTTAAATAATAAGGAAGACTCTTTAAATAAGTAACTCACATAATTTTGTAAGTCCCAATGAATTTAAATCAATATTAAAGTGTCTGAGATAATGTGTTACTAGCATTTTATGAAATTATGAAGTCTTCAATTTGTAACTAAATCAGATTTTCTTTTTCATTTGAAGGGTGAACTTGGGGTTGGATTACTTCTGTGGATTTAGAGAGTAAAGTAGTCCATCATCTTTTCACAATCAACTAATTTTATTAATTTGATTCCACAGATACACACTCTGGTCATGCTAAGATCCCGGTTTCTGTCATTGCCTGGTGCATTCATTGCATGCTTGGTTCCTTCTGATAAGAAACAAAACGGGAAATTCTCTTTCTCAAAGAAATTTGCTGAGGTTGCTAGCACATTTTCATTGCTAAGTACATTAAATATATTGCATTAATTCATCTTCACTTTACTTTCCATGCTTGTATAGATTTCTGCAAACAAAAGAAATGAAGCTGCCAAATTTGCCCAATTATGGAATGAGATTATTTGCTGTTTCCGCGAGGAAGATCTCATTAGTGATAGGAAAGGACCTCAGAGTCAATCTTGCTCTCTATCCTAGATTATATGTTTCCTCTTCCATCTTTTGATTTTTCTGCCCATCAACTATTTAGGACTAAACTATCTTTGCATGACTCCAGGGAGATGGATCTTTTGCTAGTTCCTTACTCATTGGGTCATTGTCTGAAAATAATTCAGTGGCCACCATTTTTGCTTGCAGGCAAGGTAGGTTAATATGCTTCAATATTCATATGTTTATTACCAGTTTCTGTGATTGACACTGTAAAACCTGACAGATTACTGTAGCACTAGATATGGCAACTCAGTTTCGAGGGAAGGACTCTGACCTTTGGAAGCGCATATGTGCAGATGAATATATGAAATGTTCTGTGATTGAATGCTACGAATCCTTTAAACATTTTCTGCAAGATTTAGTGATAGGGGAAACGGAAAAAAGGTATCCTTTTGACATCTTGTTTTGTTGCGTTTGAATTCAGTTTATACTTCATGCCTGAAATGCCATTCAAGATTAATGGATTGACTTCCTTTTTAGGGGTACAGACTAGACTCAATTTCATTAATCTTCTATTCTGCTTAGATATGTGTTTGTTTTGTACAAAAACTTCAAAATTGTTCTTGCAGTCTATCAGTCCTTTAGAATTTCATGAATAGCTATTACTCTCGGATGTTTTTTATTTTTTTCCTTACTTTTAATCTAGCAGGAGTTTTGATCTATTTATGAGCTACTTGACAACACTATGTAAATAAATGAACAAAGGAACATTTAGCTACTATATTGCCTAATCAATATAATTTTAGCCACATTAATTCATAATTTCATATTGAAGTACAGATGAAATTTCTTATCAGCTGTATGCTGTTTTCTTAAGCAGCACATATAATTGAACTATGGAAGCTATGAATTTAATTTAATTAAATTCTTATCAGTATTTCTGAATCAATTGTGACGACCCAGAATAATTTCCGTCATCATTAAAGAAGTTGAGAGCAACATCTCAAAGAATACTCTTCTTACAAATTTCCGTATGGGCTATTTACCTTCCCTCTGTAATAAGTACGTGGAACTTGTGGAAATCTTGGTGAGTCATTCAAAACAAAACTAATACATCTGTAGTTCATATTCTTGAATGTTGTCTTGTCTTTAAGCATAGGCTTGATTAAGTAACGTATAAATTTTGTAAAATATATATATATATTTTTTTTACTTTTGTTTATGTATCCTCCTATTTACTTTTGCCATTAACAAGATAGTGTGACTCCTAGTTCCGTCTTCTCGTCTCCAACTTACTTATCAGTTCATTACTTCCCTCTCCAATTCCTTCAACTTGTCAGTCAACTTGTTTTTTTCTCTCTTCAAGAGCAAGTTAACATGTGAATTGGAGGAGATTGGAGAGAATGAAGCAAGTTGATTGACGAGTTCGAGATGGGAAGACAGAAACAATGACCATGTCATCTCGTGGACAGTAAAATCAAACAGCAAGATACTTATACAACAGTAAAAAATATATTAGGCACTCAATAGAATAAAATTTTTTAACACGGACTCAATGAATAATATCTAAATTTATGAGATACTTTAAATCTAAACATTATAAGTCACACACTGATTTCTTGTCACAGAAAAAGGGAGATCCATCACAGCGGGGTACTGTGGTGGTCTTGCTGCAAGACATGTTAGAAGTGGTCACCGATATGATGGTGAATGAAATCAGGTTTAACTTGAAGGCAGTAATTTTTTTGGAATATATTAATATATATACTCATTGAAAAAAATAATAATACCTGATTTTGTACGTTTGATGTTCATCAGTGAATTGGCAGAACTTAATCAAAGTAGCAAGGACACTGGACAACAAATTTTTGCTGGTACAGAGGGAAAACCCGCCATACTTTTCCCGCCTGTGGTTACAGCGCAATGGGAGGAACAGGTACTTAGTAATATAAGTTCAATTGTAATTCTATTTATTTGTAGTTTATATTCTTATTCAATGATCCAGAGGCTTCTGAAACCAATTAATCACTGTGGTTGTTTCAGATAAGACGTCTTTATCTACTCTTGACTGTGAAGGAATCTGCCGTTGAAGTTCCAACAAATACTGAAGTACGAAGAAGGGTTGCATTCTTTAGCAATTCATTGTTCATGGATATGCCACGTGCTCCTCGAGTACGTAAAATGCTCTCATTCAGGTCTGGTACAGATTCCTTAATTACATTTCCACGAAGACATATATGCCCATGTTATGCTTTACAGAGATTATAAACTGTAGGAATATCATGTTTTTATTTTGCAAAATAAACTATGCAAATTAAATGCCAACAGCCAATAGAACAGAGACCGTATCATTAGTGTCAGTGTTATCCGATGTTTTCTTTAGAATGTGATAACTTCAACTATTGTTGGATTACTATCTTATAAAGTAGACGCCAAATACACCTTTTTTAGTTATTTAAGTTTTTTTGTGAACAAATTTTTTATTCATAAAATTCAAAATGCGATGCATTTTGAAGCTGTCTTGTCCGTGTGTATTATAGTCTTTTTTGTCTCGTATTTCAGTGTCCTAACTCCATACTACAGTGAAGAGACTGTATATTCTAAGAATGACATTGAGTTTGAGAACGAGGATGGAGTGTCAATCATATATTACCTTCAGAAGATCTTCCCTGGTTAGTAATAACTCACTATATAACTTAATTGTATATTGATAGTAGAGAACGGACTGACTAAAATTTAGTAATGTTGCCAGAGGAATGGAATAACTTCTTGGAGCGACTTGATTGTAAGAAAGATAGCGAGATATGGGAGAAAGATGAGAATATATTACAGCTACGTCACTGGGCCTCATTAAGAGGACAAACTCTTTGTAGGACAGGTATATGCTGACTCCCTTTCCCCTCGCCTTAGGCTGGATCAGGTAGACTGATTTATTTCCTCTTGTAATGTAGTTAGGGGAATGATGTACTACAGGCGGGCAATAAAGCTCCAGGCATTTCTTGATATGGCTTCTGAAAAAGGTAAGATTAAGTCCTTTTGTGGGATTTTTTGCAATTCACAGTTTTTCTCTGACATTGGGCCTTAGTCTTTTCTTATTTATACATACCTTCAACTCTTAACAAGCATTTCCTTGCTACTATACTAACTAGTAAAAATACTCAGCCTATATTAATTATGGGTGTCAGAAAAAAAAAAGTATTTATCAGCTAAGATGATTGCACGTTATTTTGTCCTGTGATCAGAGATACTCGACGGCTATAAAGCTATTGATGTTCCATCTGAGGAAGAAAAAAAGAGTCATAGATCTTTATATGCCAGTTTAGAGGCTATGGCTGACATGAAATTCACATATGTTGCTACCTGTCAAAACTATGGGAATCAGAAGCGTAGTGGAGATCGCCGTGCAACTGATATCCTGAATTTGATGGTTAAGTATGTTCCTTTGTTAAATAAAATTTAAATTTATTAGCGTATATTTGGCTTTTATTTCCCCTAGTTCGTGTAATATTTAAGAATCTAATCTGGTTCTTTATTTATAGCAATCCCTCACTTCGTGTTGCATATATTGATGAACTTGAAGAAAGAGAAGGTGGACAAGTGCATAAAGTTTATTATTCTGTATTGGTCAAAGCTGTGGACAATCTTGACCAAGTAAATGCATATTGATGTCTGGGAAGTGGTAGTTAATTACTAGTGGTTACCTTAGAAATGATTGTTTTTTTGTGTATCTCTGAAGGAAATATATCGAATAAAGCTTCCGGGAGCAGCAAAGTTAGGAGAAGGAAAGCCAGAAAACCAAAACCATGCCATCATTTTTACTAGAGGTGAAGCTCTTCAGACTATCGACATGAACCAGGTAAAAGATTATAAAATGGGAAAGCTCAAACAAGTTGACAATGGGTGTCAGTCCTGTTGAAATTGGTTTATTTGAAATTACTTCTAGGATAATTACTTGGAAGAAGCTTTGAAAATGCGTAACCTTCTGGAAGAATTTAATGAGGATCATGGAGTGCGCGCACCCACCATATTAGGTGTTCGTGAGCATATTTTCACTGGAAGGTTATGAATTGTTTTCTACTTAGAGCTAACCCTTTCCCGTGTTTAGCCCCTATACGACTTAATTTTATCACTTGTTACAGTGTCTCTTCATTGGCTTGGTTTATGTCAAATCAAGAAACTAGCTTTGTCACAATTGGCCAAAGAGTTCTTGCTAGAACGCTAAAGTAAGTTTCTGTTTGTTGTTGAGTTTCTTATGATACCGTTGACTTCCATAAATTAGGAACCCCCCAAGAAACAGATGGCTAATTAACGCAGCATTTTAATTTAAGATTGCAATGCATACAAAATATTTAAAACTAGTCTCAGGTTGACATTCAAACCATAGTTGTTCTGAGTTTTGCTTACTGATGGATTTTCTGTTTCTACCCCTTAATTTTTTTTTTTTGGAGACAATACTATTGTATTTTTATTCTGTATTCAGCCACTATTGTGAGAGATTTAAAATATCTATGATACAAAATACAATTTTTTCTGACATGATGGATCCTTTTTTCTCATTTTGTAGGGTTCGATTCCACTATGGGCATCCGGATGTTTTTGATAGAATTTTCCATTTTACCCGTGGAGGATTCAGCAAGGCTTCTTGTGGCATCAACCTAAGCGAGGATATATTTGCTGGTAACATTGTTGATTCATCGTTTTTGGCAGTGATTTGATATTTCTACCTCTGCACCAATGCCTTTGCCCATACAGGATTCAACTCAACACTAAGACGTGGAAATGTTACTCATCATGAATACATCCAAGTTGGAAAGGGTAGAGATGTAGGGCTCAATCAAATCTCCCTTTTTGAAGCAAAAGTGGCTTGTGGTAATGGAGAGCAGACACTAAGCAGGGATATCTACCGACTGGGGCATCGATTTGACTTTTTCAGAATGCTATCGTTTTATTTTACAACTGTTGGATTTTATTTCAGCTCAATGGTAATGCTTAATGCTTTAGGATTAAGCAAAATAAATACTGAATATCGTTTTATTATATTGAAAGCAATAAGGTTTATTCAGGAAAACTGTTATTAAAATTTAGCTAATCGTATAAAATAATATCCAAATGGATATGGAAATTTTCTGATAGTTTGATCAGTTAACACTGAGCTGGCATTTTCTACATGGAAGCTATATAATTGTCTTGATTAAATGTCTTTTGAATTTTATCCTGTGTGCCTAATCAGCTAATCCCGCATCCAGAACTAAAGCTTTCTTCTGCTGTTCACAGATGGTGGCCATCACGGTTTATGCTTTCCTGTATGGAAAATTTTACCTGTCAGTGAGTGGACTTGAGGCTGCTATAATTAAGTTAGCCAGGAAGAAGGGAGATGATCCATTAAAGGCAGCAATGGCTTCCCAGTCCCTTGTTCAAATTGGTATTCTGATGACTCTTCCCATGGTCATGGAAATTGGACTTGAGAGAGGATTCAGAACTGCTCTAAGTGAGATCATAATAATGCAGCTGCAGCTAGCACCCGTTTTCTTCACTTTCTCACTAGGAACTAAGATGCACTACTATGGGCGCACTCTGTTGCATGGTGGGGCAAAGTACCGAGCAACTGGGCGTGGTTTTGTTGTTCGTCATGAGAGGTTTGCAGAAAATTATAGGATGTATTCCAGGAGTCACTTTGTAAAAGGGATGGAGCTAGCTATACTGCTTCTATGTTATAGGCTTTATGGATCAGCAACTCCTGATTCAGTAGCATATGGCCTTCTCTCATTATCAATGTGGTTTTTAGTGTGTTCTTGGTTGTTCAGTCCTTTCCTTTTTAATCCATCGGGATTTGAGTGGCAGAAGATAGTTGAGGATTGGGATGATTGGACAAATTGGATAAATAGTCAAGGTGGTATTGGTGTTCCTTCAAACAAGAGCTGGGAATCATGGTGGAATGAGGAGCAGGAGCATCTGCAACACACTGGGCTATGGGGGAGGATTTGGGAGGTCATTCTTGCCCTGCGTTTCTTTGTCTATCAGTATGGGATTGTGTATCATCTACATGTGGCTAGGTCCGATAAGAGCATCACGGTAATTTTGCTTGCCAATTTAAGTGTACTTCACATTTTCAAATCAAACATTTTGTATCTTCTTTTCAGGGTTTAACTGCACACATCTATTCATACTATATTCTAATATACGTTTTAGATAAAGAAGTTCCTTGGTCAGAAGAGAATTTATTTCTTTATCACCCTCCCTGGGTAAACAAGAAAGAAAAAGAAATAAAAGGCCCGGGTGTATATAAGAATAAGATAATAACTTTCTAACATGCATTTTCTCTCTCAGGTTTATGGTCTGTCCTGGCTAGTGGTAGTAGTCGCCATAGTTATATTGAAGGTCGGTATTCAATTATCGGACAGTTCATTATGAGTTAAAGCATTTTCTTATGCTTGATCTTAATAAATTATTCTATTAATTAATTGGTAGCAATTTTTCATCTGAAACTGCAGATAGTATCCTTGGGTAGAAAGACGTTCAGTGCAGATTTCCAACTGATGTTTCGTCTCCTCAAATTATTTCTGTTTATTGGAATTGTTGTCATTCTCATCTTGATGTTTACCCTACTGAGTCTCACAGTTAGTGACATCTTTGTGAGCCTCCTAGCCTTTATGCCGACAGGTTGGGCATTTATACAGGTACTTCTTTTAGTAGTCTTTTCCTCTTGTTTGGATGTATATTTCTTTCATTTGATGATATTGAACATACAACTTGACCTTAATCGCGTCTCAAAACTTTTGACCCAAACAGTATGTAATGCCCTTATGGTTTCTCTTGGTACTTGAGCTTTTAACAGTCATTACTCCAGGGTGGTTTAATTAATTATCTTTGTTTGTCCCATAAATTTAGTTCACACGTACAGGAAATGACTAATTTTATGGAAAAGAGCAATATTTCTTTATGTTATTATATCTCAAAATCTAGTAAATTAATTTTTCCTTCCTAGTTCATGCCATCATTAGAGAAGCTTCTCCCGTGATTTCTTTTGTTGTTAACTCTTATGAAAAATTACATCTTTCTGTTTTCTTGGTGTGTTATATATGACCAGATAAGTCAAGCATGTAAGTCCATGGTGAAGGGAATTGGAATGTGGGGTTCTATAAAAGCGTTATCAAAAGGGTATGAATACGTGATGGGAGTGGTTATCTTTGCACCAGTGGCCATACTGGCTTGGTTCCCATTTGTTTCGGAATTTCAAACTAGACTGCTGTACAATCAAGCTTTCAGCCGAGGGCTTCAAATCCAGCGCATTCTGGCTGGTGGCAAGAAGCATAAATAAGACAACTAAATCTTTTCAGTTATCTTGTTACAGAGTCTAGACAGAAGATGAGATGAATGTTGCTGCATACAAAAAATCAGAAATTATGGTGTAGCAGACTGCACATGGAGACTGTACATACGATGAATTTTTCTATATAGTGTTGAATAATTTCATGAATTCTGAAGAGCATTGAGTTGGATCTTACAACGAAACAGACTAAACTCCCCGGGCACATGTTATGACAGTTCTTGCGTCTGATTTGTACTCTTACTTTCATTTTTGTATTTTTCAATTTTTGTAAAAAGATATAGTTAGTGTTAGGAACTCCAAGATTACTGGTCAGAGTCTTAGAGAAGCAAATTCACTGTAAAGGAAGCTACTCAATTAATTTTTTAGTACCACGTGACGTTATTATCTTTGCTTTTGGAAATTGAACACCGCAGTTACATGTATGTCATAATATTTGCTGAGACCATGTAGGCAACAGTGAAAATTTTAGAATAACTGACAGAAGGAATTACTAGTCTAGTATATGGTTGGACTCCATGTCGCATGTCACTGTCTAAGTTTCAGAAACGGAAATTAGGCAACGGTAAAATTGATAGGATAATAGTTTGTTTAACTCATTATTGCACGATCACATAACGTTCTCCCTTATAGGTGAAAAAAACCAAAACAATTCTGTGCTTAACTAGCAGAGGCATGCATTGTACGTTTATAGATAATACAATTCTAAATGCAGAAGATATAACAACAATAGTAAAATAATATCTAAATGAAATCTTTGAAAATAAATAAAATTATAATTTTTACAAGACTTAAATGACTTTATAATCCCGATATTTTCTTTTTCCTTGTAAGTTTATTTCTTTATCATTAGCGTTGTGTTTTTTTCTCAACTTCAAGATGTACTCTTATCTGTGTTTTTCTTTTTCGATGTTCTAGATGTACTTTTCTCTCTTATTGTTCTATATATACTTTTCATAATAATGCACTCTTTTTATTTATAACACTTTAATGAACTTTTATTTAAATGAGTTTAGATTCAGTTTGTACATCCTAATATATTATTACTGTTTAATCATTTTAATTATAACTGATTATAATTCACCAAAAAGTTGATAGGAAAATAATTATGATATTTGATGCTTAGCATGTCAGTCTTATAAAAAAAATTATTAAATGTTAAAATATAGTAATGAATCAAATCTATAATATAATTGAAAACACTATTGTTAGAATAATATAGATATTTTGAAGAAGGAAAACTTGTATGTAGTCATCAAATTAAAGAGCACAATGCAAATTAATAAAATCTATCCTGCTTAAATTTCTAATTATTATATTTTAATGCTTTTAATGGCAGAAATTATAAAGTAATTGTTTTTTGCACTTCTCATTTTCATTTGTACATAAATATTTAGGGGTGAGTGTTTTTGAGTCCCAAAACATTGTCTTGAATTTGAACATCATCTCCCCTCCTAAATTTTATACTTGCAGATTTTAAAATTCATCATGATAAAAATTTCTAATCCGAATGTGTAAATGGCAAAAACCATAATATACACTCTCAATCAATGCTTTTGTAATTCCTCTTCCAGAAATATATTTTCTGGGAAGTATAAAATAAGTTACTTGGATTAACTTTTCAATAAACTCCTTTTTTAAACAAGTTATATAATTTTCTTATAGATTTTAAAAAAATGTTGTAATCTTTCATTTAAACAAACTAATAATTTTATATATTTACATTTTTTTATTGCAACCTTTAATTTTTCCTTTTTTGATTTTAATTTGTAATTAGCTAAACTTGAGTTAGAGGATGTCGTTTTCAATAATGATAATCAACAAAAAGATATAAGACTTGTCTTTTGAATTTTAGAGGAATATATTACATTTTGTTTTTTATTAGAAAATAATGTATTCATATGATTATTTTTTACTAACTTTTCAATAAATAATTTTGAATATATAAATCTTGAATATCAATTTAAATAATTTATAATGATATTATATATATATATATATATATATATATATGCTTGTTATGATAATTTTTATTAAGTTAAACTTTCAAAGGATATAAAATAAACAATATGTTACAGAGTTCCTTTTTTTCTTTAGGTTAGCAATATTATACTTTTCAATTTAAATACATAAAAATTTATACGCATTAATTAAAATCAATTCAATAGACACATTACATATAATTAATTTAAATATGTTTAATTATTTATGGTTATAAACACAATAATTTCATTCATTACTTCCAATCAAACAATCTATTCGAAATAATCAAGTCATATGAGTTTGTATATTAAGATTGATTTAGTAAGATGTATAGATGTTATTAAAATAAGTTTTCAAAATGTTTTTTTTTCATAAAACCAGTGAAACATACGCAGAAAATGATAAGTATCATAAATCTTTTAAAGAAAACAAGAAAATGGTAAAGTTTATCAAATATCGATGAAAATTTAAGTAAGTCAATTTGAATGGTGAAGGAGAGTTTGAAAATTATATACACAATATGCTCAAGAACATAAAAATTATATAGATAATAAGAATTTTACTTATATAAACTTACATCACAGGTGAATGTAGGTCTATTTGTCATTATCTTCACAATAACAAGTCGAAATTGTAACTTTGTACTACTCTAAGCCTTCATTTAATCAGCAAATACATAAGTTTTTCGACACATTTTAATTGATAAATCTTATTGAGATCTTGTCTCTTTTTTCCATGAGAAAAATGTAAACATCATTTCGAGATTTTTATATATATATACTCAATCAATTATCTTGTTTTTTTTCTTTCTATATGTCTTGTTTATCAAGTAGTCTTTTATAAAACGCTTTTCATTTTTTCTTTAGGTTCTATGTTAGTCATTTTTCACCTATTTCGCACTATCAATATATCTACATCTTCTTATATTGTTACCATGTCTTTCATTTTGAAGATTATAAATGTTTCAATATAATGCTGGTGATTGTCTGTATTCATGCTTCATGAATCAAAAACGAATTCAAGGGACAATAAACTCAAATCAAAATCTTGTGAATACTCATGGAAATTAAATCAAGGGCTAAGAGAATATTAATAAAAACCGCATGGAATAAAACCTTTGGATATAATTAACATGATAGATGTAGATTGTGGAAATAGTGAGACAATGAGATATGGAGATAGATATTTTTACTATTATCTTGTCATTATTATCCACAATGCTATGAACATTATTTTAACTTGTGTATAAAACCCAAGTTGCATCCCTGGAGAGTCAAGAGAAAGGAGGTGTGAATGAGTACTGTTTTCGGAAGAAAAATAGGTAAGAAAAAGATGATGAGTCGAAGAAACAAAATAAAAAAGAGAGGTATAAAAGTAAATAAGGATCGCATACACCAAACATATGTACCGATGTATCATATATCACTTTTTTTCCATTTTAGTATACTTTTTAATTTTAATTCTTAAAATGAATAGAAAAAAAATTATTTATCAAAATGGACAAATTATGTCAGCTAGATAAGCATACCTTCAAACTGGTCAAAATAAAAATAATTTCAATTAATGACATTAATTAAAATTGTTTCTCTCTCCTCCATCATTTTTTAAGTATTTGATACTATGATCCTTAAATTCAATAGTTAACAAAATAAATAATAATAATTAACAAAACTATAACATGAATACTAAGAGATATAAATTTATTTTAAATTAAAATAAAATAGCATAATGATAATAATAATAAGAATAATTTTAACTAAATTCATATGAATTTAATTTAAATAATAATAATAAAAATAATTTCATACAAATTTAATTTAAAAAATTATTATTATTATTGAATTCACTTATTATTAATTATTATTATTATGTTATTTTATTTTAATTTAAAAATAATAATAATTATTATTAAATTCATATGAATTGTTTTTTTTATTATTATCATTATGTTATTTTGTTTTAATTTAAAATAAATTTGTATGTCTTAATTTTTTTTTATTACAGTTTTGTTAATTATTATTATTAATTTTTTTGTTAATTGTTAAAATAACAAACATGGTTAATTATTATTATTAATTTTTTTGTTAATTGTTAAAATAACAAACATGGTGCTAAATAATTAAAAAATTATTTGTTAATTATTTTTATATAATGATTATTATTTTTATTATTAATTGTTAAACCTAACAATCATAATATCAAATAATTAAAAAATAATAGCAGAGAAAAAAATAATAGCAGAGAAAGAAATAATTTTAGTTAATGTCATTAATTGAAATTATCAGCATGTCTCTTTTATTTTGACTAGCAGAATTTATTTTTCTACCTATTTTAGAAATTAAAATTGAAAAGTACACAAATGAAAAAAAAAAAAAAAAAAATAAAAAAAAAAAAAAAAAAAAAAAAAAAAAAAGCCCTAAATACTCTTTTGATCTTATCTAAATTATTGTAAAACAATACTACTGAATTGCAAGTTACAAACTACTTACATAAAAATATGCAAAAGCCAGCCTAAGGTCCCTACGCCTAATTAATTAACTAATTAATATATATATATTAAATATTTTTTTTAACGTTAAGAAAATTACTTACTTTTTATCAAGTGGGTTTCTTTAAATATTAAATTTATCCAGTTCGTTAAACACAAAATTAGGCAATGCACTCTATTTGATTGATGAGAAAGTACACAGAAAAAATGGATGAAAAACAACTGAAATTGTTTGAATGTGAAAAATGAATGAAAATATTTCAAAAATATATTTAATCATTTAATTTTCTAGAATTAAACAAAGAATATAAATAAATAATTTTGATGCAGCATTAATATAGCCTTCGATATTAACAGAAAATATTGACATACCACTAAAATAACATATATTAAATTATTTTGTTAAACCTGCTAACAGTTAGTTACATTAACCCGGAATCAAAATAGTTAATTTCAAAAATTTAAAATTTGATAAACCAAAATTATTAATCACATACATATTTACTTTTATTCACTTTTTGTACTTCCATTATTTACTGTATTTATGTAGAAAAGGACATAATTAAGTGAAGGTAGGCTAAAATAGTTTTTTGTACATATTCCCAAGTGGGTCTCTTACCAACTGGTTGTTGTGCAGATACAACTTTTCATCTGTTATTCTATCATCTCCATTGTTAATTAATTCATGTCTTCCCTCTTCCAATCTTTGTCAGACAAGAGTACGAGGTTCTCCACTAACGATAATTGCATTACAATATTATATTATATAGCTTTCGGGTTTTTGAAAGTTAACTAACCAAATTGATCAAAAGACAAATTAAATTGTTCCACTGGAACAAACCGTCCATGATTTTTAATATATATAATCGAGTTCCAATTATTTTACAATGCCTTGTCGTGTACTTAAACATGCAAAATGAGGCAGTTAAACAACCCAACATTGGAAAAGCATCCAATAGAAAGGGATAATGAATCAAATGAAATTGTTGGGAACCAAAAACTTCAACTCAAGATATGTACAATTTTCTACAGTTATTGCATAACATATGTAAGACATGTTGTTTTAGGAACTCAAGTTAATTGAGTTTTTGAATTATTGTTCTAGAAAGGTGCTGATGCTATGTCCCTGAATGCTGCTGCTGGGACTACTTGTGTTGTTGCGTCTTTGGAGTTCATCAGTTCCAGTTCTTCACCCAAATCTATGTCCATTGTTGTGTCCGATCCTAAGCAGCAAGCGCCACTCACCACTGGTTGCAACCCCTGCCAATATTAACAGTTTATGTTACATAACAAATCATCACTAATGCCAATCTCTTTTGTTTTCTTTATTAGTAAAGAGTTGTGACTCTTTTGGTTGCAATTTGAGTGAATTCTTCATAGCTGAGATTGTTCATGTGTGTTTTGTCTCCATGTATCAACAAATTTATGCCTTAAACCTAAACCTAGTATGATAATATTTATTCCTAAACACATAAAACATGATTGTTTGTTTTCCCTCCAATGATGGAGGAGAATGTGACAAGAAAGCCCCCTCTAAAAATCCTAAGCCGAACCTTGATAAAAGAAGTCTATTACACTTGAGTGATTTAATTTAAGAACCTATAACCTGACAAATGACTATCAGTCCGTACATTTTTGTTTGTGCTCTTAAAAGTTTAAAGAGTTTTTGTACAAGTAAATCCAACCTTTCAGTACAATTTTGTAATTTTTCAAATTATTTATTCAAATAAAAGTATTAAATGCATTAAAGACATGTAAAAGAAAATATAAATACAAGAGACAAAGCTGACTGACTGATGTGATTTGTCTACTTACATAGACAGTGTTTTTTCCCCAACCCCTTCAACTTGCAAGTGCCTTCTGCCTTATAAAGACTATAAACTCACGCATCCTCCTTTGCATAAAAGGAAAATTTCACTTTTAGTATGTATCATGCATGCATGTCTTTTCTAATCATATCACTTAACATATTTTCAACCATTGTAGTAAATAGATAAAGGAGTAGAAGTGGATACACATATATTTACCTCCGTGAAAATTCTGGAAGCTTCTTCTATGGTCTTTGTGTTCAATATATATACTGCTAATTCCTGTTAAAATCCACCACGCCAACATTAGAATCATGAAACCATTGTTCATGAGGTGGTAGAAGAAAAAAATAAAAGAAACGAAGGTTGACTTACCCTAGCCGATTGAATTTGGTGGATATTAAGCGTTCTGGGCTCCCTTTCGATTGAGGAAGTCCTTCCAAGGGGTAACATGGGGGCCTCCATTTTCTTCTGCTTCCCTGATATGTTATGCTAATGATAGCCAAATGCAAAGGCGAACATAAAGCAAGAAAAGCTTCTGAGTGTTTGTTAATGGTGGTGTAGTTGTTATCATAGAAACAAGAAAGCAGATTGAAGAGGGTGTCTTATATAGTTGAGGAAGAGAGGCATTGATGGCGGTCTATTGTGACGGCACGCAACAACGTGGTGAGGGAGAAGGTGGGGTGCACGTGGCAGGGTGGATTCGTGGGTGATGATACAGATGGCACTCGGAGATGACGTTATAGGTATAGAGAAAATGGAAACACCTAGGTCTTGCCAACGTGTTTTGTATGGTTTCTAAAAGTGTTAAAAAACAGAAAATAGCGTGAGAATATGTTTGATTTTTGTGTCTTTGCAGTTACGCGTGTTTGATGAGGGTTGAAACTGGAAGAATCGGTGGACGGTCACCGCCTTGGGCTTGGGCCACGTCGCTTGACCTGGGGTGATAAGTGTGTACACATGCGATGCTGTGAATCGTTGATGATGGGGACGTAAGATTTGATGGGCCCAAATTGAGGCCCACGATGCTGCACGCACGTGGCTCCCTGGATTTCTTTAGCTGGAGTCATCAATAATAATATTCTATTCTCTTTGGGTCAATTATTCTATGACTCGCTTTCTGTTCCTCTCAAAGGTTCTGTTTCCTTCTCTTCTTTTTTTCTTTCCATCGTGTTCAATTCCCAACTTTTCCCCAATACCAAAGTTTAGGGTATTTTATTGAAAATATAAATTAGGAAAATGTAGAAAACCTTTAATATGATAGGGATCCCGAGGTTCAATTGGAAGCTGTTGGATGGTGCTGTCTCTATCAAGGCCCGAGTCATGAGCCCAATAGGGCTAAAAAGATCGGGCTCTAAATTAGGCATGTAAGGGACGAGTTATTCTTTCACCCTAATATGTTCCTCCTTCACTTTTATATAAAATATGAAATAATAAGAATGTTTTCAACTTTAGAAGTGTAAAGATTAAATTAGCCTTCACCCGATTCACTTCTTTATCCATATATGTGTATTTGCATAGTTAAAAACACATCTAGTTCACATATTCACAGATTCATTCGTTTGTTTTCATTTTTCCAAATTTTCGATTATTCTTTCAAACAAATAATAGGTAAGTAATTTTTTGTGTTTATTAATAATTAGTAAATAATATTGCTAATTAGAGTAGTTGATAAGTATGGATCAACCAGCAGATAGACTCGCCCAAAGACAGAGAGAAAGCTCGGGTGATGGCTCACCTCCAAACAAAGAGGAGGAGGTAAGATGTCTAGCCTTTTTTGTGGAATCTCCCACTTGTTGGAACGAATGTCAAATCAAAATCTCGAATGTATATATTAGATCTCCGTAAGCTACTGATTTAGTGTATGAGAACAAGATGGATTCCATCCGGCTGTGGTTTTGATTTGAAAATGAGAACCGGATGACACCTCATCCGGTTCATATTGCAAAAAAATTGACAACCGATGAGTATGTTATCTGGTTGTCAATTTTTTTTATAATACGAACCGGATAAGAGTGTCATTCAAATTTTTTTTTTTCTAGTATGAACCGGATGAGTGTGTTATCCAGTTCTCAATTTTTCTCAATTTTTCAATGGGTTCTCAAATCTGTGTTTTGCTGCATTTTCTGGGGAAGAAACCACTGAGTGGGACCTGCCCTGGCTATAAGGACATTATGGGACTATATTTTGTGGCAAGGGATTGAAGGTTTCGATGTGGGAGTTTTCCTAGCATGTGAAGGTCACCAATAATTCGCAAGCGTCTGGGACCTAGTGCAGTTTTCCCATTGTCTTTGTTTTGGAACATAAAAACAATGAATGAGAGTGTGATCGCCAACAATATTGTAGGGATAGCTACTGCTTCAAGCAACATTTCTGAGTTGTTTATTTGCTTGATGAGAAATAAGAGATGAGTTTAGGGTATTTATAGATCAGAATAATGTTATGCTATTTGATGTGAAAATAAGAAAGAAATAGTATACTCTTTAAGATATTTTGAAAAGTTAATAATTGAAGGAAAGAAAATCAGTTTTTTTTAATGTATATTTGAAGGAAAGAAAAAAAAAGTATTGACAATATTTAAAACAAAGTACGATCAAGAAAGTTTTCTGAATGAATTATATATTACGTATTGTAATTTATAATAGAAATAAGTTAAGAGAGCATTTGAATAAAAAAATAGTTGAGTGGGTAGTTTTACTCAATTGATAGATAGATAGATAAAACAACAAAAATTCTTAAACAAGTGCAATTTTACTAAGAAATTTTTAAAATAGGTAAAAAAAAATTATTCTCATAATAGTAAAATCTTGCGGGAGAGACCTTATTTCAGTTATAATTCAGCTTGTATCCTTAAAATACTATTTTAGTACTTTAACTTAATAAAAAATTATTTAAAAAACAAAATTTATTTAAAAAAATACAATTCATTTAAAAAATTTGAGAACCGGATGACCATTAAGTGTACCTCATCCGGTTCTCATATTTTAATTCCATTTGACAATCGAACGGGCACACGTCCGGTTCACAGATTACAAATCGGATGACATCCCGTTCTCCATTGCATTCAGTTGCATTATACAAACCGGACGAATGCCTGTCTGGTACTCAAAATTCAAAAAATGAAAATCCAGAAATTTAAAAAATTCATCAAAATAAAAAATTTTACCTTCTTGTCGTTCCTTGCCGCCAATAAACTGTATAATGGTCGGAAAGTCTCTCCTACCGTTCAATCACACTTAAGGTTGTGTTTGGTTGGACTGATTTGAGGGGATTTACTCTTCAAGAAGATGGATTTGAGGGGATGAAGGTTGTTTGGTTGACCTGATTTGAGAGGATGGATGAAGAGAGATTTGCAGGATTGAAGGGATGAAGATCGAAATTACAAAATAACCCTTGTAAATGAAGTGAAAATTACAAAATACCCTTGACTTTGAAAATTACAAAACACTCTTTTAAGTAGGTTTAGGGTTTGTAACAATAAATATTATATATGAAAAATAAATTGATTTATACCTAATTTTTCAAATAATTGATTTCAATAATTATATATATATATATATTTTTCATTCATAATACTTTCTTTTTTTTCAAAACAGCTATAATATAATTAATCTCCCTTCAATCTACCCATACTCAATACAATCTATCCATTCATAATTATATTATTAACCTAAAATAATTAAATCACTAAAAATTATTTACTTTATAAAATAAATAATAAAAGTATATTATAAATATTATATTGTTTTCTATTTATTTTTCTTTTTTATTTTTTATCGACGAAAATATGTTTACTTAATATTTAATTGAAGTAAATAAAAAAAAATATTTTTGTCTCCTTATTTGATTCAATATATATGATGAAATTAAGGGGAGAAAATGTTATTTAAAATATTTTTTATTCAATTTAAAAACATTTTTATTTTTTTAAATATAAAATTATTAACACACAAAAATAAGGATGTTCACTGGTTGGATTAATTAAAATAATTACCAACCAACTAAAAAATATCTAGTTAGTTAATTCAGTTTGTATATTTTTTATATTAAAATCAATTTAATCTAATTCATTTTAATTTTTTACCATCTTATCTCACAATGATTAATTAGTAATTTCAGAAATATATCAATTAAAAAAAAAAAACAAATCTATAACATCTATCAAATCAATCCCAAACTTTCATAATCAATCCTCTCAAATCCATTCAAATCTTACCATCCATCCATTAATCCAAACAACCCTCTTATCTACATATAATTTACTCAAACCCTTTTAAATTCATTCTCTCAAATCTACTCCTCCAATCAAACAAAACTCAAAATCTTTAGAAACAAAACTGTGGAAGATGGATTTGATAGAAAATGGATACTGTAATGTGCGGTATGGTTGTCAAAGGAAGAAGAAAACATTTGTAATAAAGAAAGGTTATTTAAGTAATTTTGTTAAGTACAGTTGTAGTATTAAAATTTTGTATTGAGACGAAGGAAGAGAGTATTACAATACAGGAAGAATTTGCCATGTATGGGCTCCGTACTGAATGGACTTGGAATCCGTTAAAATGGGCTGAACGGAAAGAGCAAATATATTTGGCAAATTCTTTCTCCACTCCCATAAATATAAAAATTCTCGTTTTGTTCTTTCTGAATTCTATATAATATGAAAGTCATTTTTAATTTAAAAATAAGTTTTAAATTTGTACCATCTAAAATTTTATTTTTAACTTTCGAATTACACTATTTTAGAGTGTGTAATTTATAATTTTTTTAAATGACAATTCAAAAGATTTTTTTTTTTAAAATAACTTTAAGTTATGCAATCCAAAAATAAAAAATCACTTTCAAATTATATAATTTAAAAAGTTTCTGAACTATACAATCTGAAAATTATTTTCAACTTCTAGATTATACTGTCTAAAAAAAAGAAAATAAAAATTTCTATATTTATTAAGATAGAAAATGAATATATGGAGGTGAAGTAAGAATTAACCAGTATATTTTCGGAGCTGAACTCAAATGTATTTAGAATATATGTCTTCAAAGCATAAAAAGCGCAAAGTGATTGATTGACATAAAATGGAAGGGATGGATATTCTTTTCCCTAATCATTTAATTAGTTTAAATATTTAGAGGTTAACTTGGTCTCTTCCTCAAGATGGAAATTTAGTGAAGATTAAAAAAATAAAAACTGAACTAATATAGAGTTAACTTAACACTAGTGTACAATACTTCATTTGTTTATTATAATTGCACAATCAAAGTATCTATTATCTCTGCTTTGTTAAATACTTTCATTATTTTTTTGGTTAAAGATTGTGAAAAGTATGAAATATCTTGTCAATGAAACAATCAACACAAGGCTCAAATAATATACTGAAGCAGTTAACATTTATTTTTTCAATTTATTTAACACTATTTTTTCATTTTATTATTGTATGAAAATATCTGTATTTCCATTTTATCTCCCTTTCCATCCTTAAAAGTACTCTAATTTATAACTTCAATAAACGGCAAGTTTATACGTACAAAGACTAAAATAGATTTTTTGAATGTAAGAGTTAAAATAAAAAAAGTGAGAAACATAGAAAATAAAATTGTTACTTGTTCTTGTCTAAGAAAAAAAAAATCAACACTATAATAATGGCAGAGAAAAAATATCATAAAAACCCAAGTTAAATGATTATATTGGAAATTTGGGGATGAAATTATTTGTTTCGTTTTTATTTGGTTGTTGACTAATACATATGGGAATTTGGCGCTGCTTGTGATGGCTTTATGCTGTTGGATGCCATTCCCATCTGCCACTCATAATAAACCCTTTCAACATTTTCCCAAAATGATGTTTTGTTCATCATCACTCCTTCTCTTGTCACTTTGTTATCACTCAAATGCAAATCCAATCATGTTAGGCCCACTTCCTTTTCTTCCTCTTAATATCCCAACAAACTTTCCTCAACCAATTATCACATTGTAATCCACATTATAAACCTTAAACACCTCCTTTTAACAACTTTACATACCTTATTAATACAACTAACAATAAATAAATAATAAAAACCTACCGCAACAAAATTAGGAAAATATTCCTTCATATTCATATTCATGTTCTATCTTTATCTACATTTTTATGTTCATTTTTTCCTTCTTTCTTATTTATCTAATTCTCTCTTCTGATTATAAAGTATTGTTTTCATTAATATTGATTTATGCTAGTTGGGTTTCTTACTAATATGTGATATAGAAAAAGAAAAAAAAGAAGTAGGCATAGGTAGAGCCCACATCATGTTTCGTTAAGAAAATCGTAGATAAATTGGAAAAAAAGATTCTGTATGAGTGCAACGGTAGAGTGTAACGTATATACCAGAACCGGGCATGCCAGGTAATAAGAAAATGATAAATGGCCACAACACAAATAAGTAAAAAATGAAAATGAAAAAGAAAAAAAAATTTCTCCCAAAAGTTGTATTAATGCAATGGTCAAGTCTCAACTTACAAATGAAGCCGAAAAAAGAAAGAATAAAAAAAAAGAAAAAAGAATAAACAAGTTGTCCTCGTTTTTTCCACCCAAACACGAACTAAAATGAAAATCCAATAAATCATCGCCATTGTCGAGAAGAAACATAATACAACTTAACTCTCTCTCACTCTCTCTCACTCTCTCTTTCTACAACCGGTGAGTGGCCCAATGAAACCGTGGTCTCGCCGGAAGCCGCGGCGGCGAGCATGTTGCTGCTCGTTCGCAATTCCTCCATCTAGCCCCGAACTCACCTCAATCTCCAAATCGCCTCACAAAGCACAACCCTTTCCCAAACGCAGCGTTTCGGTCCCTAACTCCCCTCAGAGCACCAAATCCGGGTTCCCCATCGTGGGTCGGATCGACCCGCGCCGGATCTTGTCGCCGGGAAGAGTCTCTCCCATTGACTCCGATCCCACTCCCGCAGTGTCGCAACTCCGATCCCATAGCTTTCGCACTCAATCTTCGCCGCCGCAACCTGCGGCGCAGGCGGCGGCAGGGCTGGACGTGAAGCTAAAGCTGCGAGGGAAGAACGGGGGGAGCATGGTGATGGAGGTGGACTCGGAGGTTCTTGGAGCGAACTCGGAGGTGTTTGCAGGTTTGATAGCGGATTGCAAGAGAGGTGGGGGAGGAGCGACGATGGAGGTTGAGAACTTGGGTGTGTTCAGTGACACCATTGAGCTTATGTTTGAAGAAGATGATTGCATCACCAAGAGGCTCATCAACTTTGGCGTTTTTCGCTCCATTGACATTTTAGAGGTTCCTATTTCTTCACCTTTTGATCTCTGTTCCTTTTACTTACATTCGCAAGTTTTTCGTTTGACAAAATGGTTTTGTTGTGGCTGGTCGTTTCAAGAGTGCCATGAAGTTGAGTTGAAATCTTTTGTGACAGGGAAAACATTTGGAACTATTGATCGTATTAACAAAACCTGAAACGAGTGGATAAAGGGGTTGTTTTAGTTTTATCATTGATCTGGGCTTCAAGATTTGAATATACAATTGGTTTGGAGAAGAAACTTTACCAACATTGGAATCTTATCAAGTTGGAGTAGAATTAATAGTCCTGTCCCTTGAAAAAACTTGCAATAGAGTTTCCCATGTTAAAACAACACCCATTTAGAGCTGAGCATGCACATGGCTAGTTCTTAGTTTTGAAGGGAATTAATAATGTTTGAATGTTTTTAGTCTAAATACAGGTTAACCTTAAAACTTGGTATAAACTTTTTTTGTACAGAAACTATCTAAAATTCTTTTAATACAAATGAATTTGAAGTCTAGAATCAGTTTCACTATTGGGAATTAAATATTTGCTTGTATTAATAGAATAGTTATATTTCACTATTTGGGATGATTTAACGTGCATAGAAACCTGCACTTAATCTTTGACTGAGTTTGACCTGATATATATTACTAGGTTTCAGCAGGAATTATGTTCACTAAGGGCGTTCTGTGTTGTTTAAAGTACCTTGAGGCAGTTCCTTGGACCGAGGAGGAAGAAGAAAAACTGAGGAGCCTTTTCGCAAGATTTGAGTTCGATGATGCAACAACAAGAGACATTTTGGGAAGACTGTACTTGCACGACTCAGTAGATTCCCGGCCAAACGTAGCACAACAACTTGTTTGGTCTATCAGCACTTCTGAGGATGCAAATGCCAGAACTGAAATGAAGTCACTAGTCAAGGGTCTTCTTTGCAAAAGCTCTGTGTATGAGAAGAACCATCTTGACCTTAGTAAGGAGGATCTATTTGCTGTTTGTGACTCGTGTTTGAGTTCACTTATCAGTCTCTTTGAAGAGGCATCAGATGCCACTAGTCCTGAAAGGTTGATTACAAAAGACACGAGCAAGCCTCTGATTGAGCGCATCTCAAGACAGGTTGATAACATCAACTGGTTGCTTGAAATTATGCTCGATGGGCAAGTGGCAGAGGACTTTGTGGATGTATGGGCACATCAGGAAAAGCTTCTTAAAATGCATGACATTGCATCCCCTATGATAAGATATGAGCTCAGTAGAGTCTCAGCAATCCTATTTGTTGCTATGGGTACAAGAAAACTGCAATGCCCTTTGGAAGCGAGATCAGGGCTTCTCCAAGCATGGTTTGGACCTATGCTGTTGGACTTTGGTTGGCTTCAAAGATGCAAAAAAGGGCTTGATATGAAGGCCTTGGAAGAGGGTATGGGGCAGACACTCCTTACTTTACCTTTAAAGCAGCAGAATGTGCTGTTTATGGAATGGTTTCGGCATTTCTCAAGACATGGCACTGAGTGCCCAAATATGGGCAAGGCATTCCAAATTTGGTGGCGCAGATCTTTTTTAAGAGGCTCTGAGGCTGTTGAATCAAGATAGATGGTATAGTGGTTTGTCTTTTCTAGTGTGTAGAGTTGGAATTAGATGAGATTCTAAATTATTTGAACTAGTTACGTAGGATCATTATCCTAGCAGCTTCTTGACTAACTGGCGTCAACTTTTCTAGATTTTTTTCCCCTTTGTTATTTTGTTGACTAAGGTGAATTAAAACCTGAAGGCTCCCACTCTATCTTGATGAGTCTTAAACAAACAACACACACAAATAATCTGCAAGGAATAGAAGAAAGAACGGAACACGGGCAACACACAAGATTTAACGTGGTTCGGTTTCCCTAATCCACGTGCAACAGGAAGAATTTTATTCACTTGTGATTGCTGAAGATTACAAATACAAGTTGTGTATTTATAGGGAGAAACTAGGGTTACTGTCTAATTGGGCCTAACTCAAATCAAGCCTCCACAAAGCCCAACAATCTCCCACTTGGAGGCTTGATAAACTTCAAACT